>Ga0194044_10000112_pt1 | contig 32935 bp, 30 predicted proteins | sample JunL4417m_MetaG_FD_155460 | JGI IMG/M metagenome (GOLD analysis project Ga0194044, IMG submission 155460) | Anoxic zone freshwater microbial communities from boreal shield lake in IISD Experimental Lakes Area, Ontario, Canada - Jun2016-L442-17m | ecosystem: Environmental > Aquatic > Freshwater...
GCGGGTAATGCTCTGGAGCGGAGTTAGTTTTTTCATGCTGATGTTTTTTGGCATCTGGCTGTTTAATTTGCAAACAAGCCTGGGAGCAAATAAGCCGCCAGCGGACAACAAAAGCTTGATTGAATTAGCTAGAGCCCAGAACGACTTCCAAAAAACCATGCAAGAAGTAAGCGATGGCTTGAGTCAATTGAAAGAGATGACCACGAGCACGCCGGTTTTAGTAGACACCAATACCACATCCGCTCAAATATTTAGCGCACCGCCGCCAACAAACCTGGTAGTAGTTGCCAACAGTACGGAAAATGTAGAGTTAGAGGCCTTGCGTCAGCGCATTGCCGAAATTGAAGCTCGACTCGTTACGTCTTCAGCGAGCACAACCAGGTAACAAAAATTTTGAAAATTATCATAATAAACCAACCTTGCCAGTTTCGACTGGCTGGTCTTTTTTATACACACGATTATGTCAAATAAAAAACAGCAACCAGAACCACAAGAAGAACCGAATCGAACTAATATTGAGGGGTTAAGTCAGACCGCGTATGGCCTGGTTACGCCTCAGCCCATCGTTGATGAAATGCGCAAGTCATATTTAGATTACGCTATGAGCGTGATCGTTTCGCGCGCCCTACCAGATGTTCGCGATGGCATGAAGCCAGTGCATCGCCGCATTTTATACGCGATGTGGCAAATTGGTTTACGCTCTACGGCGAAATTTAGAAAATCAGCCACCGTGGTTGGTGAAGTGTTGGGTAAATATCATCCGCATGGTGATGTAGCCGTGTACGATTCTATGACTCGTATGGCTCAGGATTTTGCGATGCGCTATATGTTGGTTCGCGGTCAGGGTAACTTTGGTTCGATTGACGGTGATAGTGCAGCTGCTATGCGGTACACCGAAGCGAAATTATCGGCCATTGCTGAAGAAATGTTGTTTGACATTGACAAAGATACCGTTGATTTTATTCCCAACTACGATGGATCACACAAAGAGCCGCGCGTCTTACCAGCCAAGCTGCCCCAACTATTAATGAATGGCACCATGGGTATTGCCGTGGGCATGTCGACTAATATTCCTCCACATAATTTGCGCGAGTTGGCTGCTGCGATTGAGCATTTGATTAGTAACCCCGACGCAACGGTCGAGGATTTGATGCAATTTGTGAAGGGGCCAGATTTTCCAACCGGTGGCTATATTTATAACAAACAAGATATTTTACAAGCCTATGCCACAGGCAAAGGCGGTATCGTAATGCGCGGTAAAGCTGAAATTGTAGAAAATAAAACCGGCCTGTTCCAAATTATTATCACCGAGATTCCCTATCAGGTAAATAAATCCACTATGGTAGAAAAAATTGCGGACCTGGTGAAAATGAAAAAATTAGAAGGGATAAAAGATTTACGCGACGAGTCGGATCGAGATGGTATTCGCGTGGTGCTTGATTTGAAAAAAGAGGCCTATCCCAAAAAGATTTTAAACCAGTTGTTTAAAATGACTCAATTGCAGGATACTTTTCATGTCAACATGTTGGCTTTAATTGATGGGATTCAGCCAAAAGTATTAACCCTCAAAATGGTGCTAGAAGAGTTTATCAAGCACCGCGAAGTGGTAGTTCGTCGCCGAACCCAGCATGATTTAGATAAGGCCAAAGATCGCGCGCATATTTTGGAAGGGATTATGATTGCGCTAAATAACATTGATGCGGTCATTAAGACGATTCGAGAATCCAAGGATCGTGAAACAGCCAAGGAAAACTTAATGAAGCGATTCAAGCTGTCAGAGTTGCAATCGTTGGCAATTTTAGAGATGCGGTTAGCTCATTTGGCCAACTTAGAACGGTTAAAAATTGAAAATGAATATAAAGACAAGTTAAAATTAATTAAAGAGCTTGAGTCTATTTTGGCGTCAGCTACCAAGATTAGAAATATCATTCGAAAAGAAACAGCTGATTTAACGGAAAAGTTTGGCGATGATCGTCGAACCAAGGTCGTAGAACGTGGCACTAAGGAGTTTTCAACTGAAGATTTAGTACCAAATGAAAGCGCAGTAGTGGTAATGACACGCGATGGGTATATCAAACGCGTACCACCGGAAACCTTCCGTCAGCAAGCCCGAGGTGGCAAGGGCGTGATTGGCTTAACCACCAAAGAAGAGGATATGGTTGAGTTTATGTTTAGCATTATGACTCATTCTGACGTGTTGTTTTTTACCACGAAGGGTCGAGTCTTTCAACTTAAAGGCTATGATATTCCTGCCTCAAGTCGAACCGCCAAAGGCAGTGCGATTGTCAACTTTTTGCAACTCTCCAGTGATGAGAAAGTAACCTCTGTGTTACCACTCGACAAGATTGCTGATAAAAAATATCTCTTTTTTGCTACTGAAAAAGGCTTGGTTAAAAAAGTAGAGTTGCATGCCTTCGACAATGTCCGTCGGAGTGGTTTGATTGCGATAAAAATTAAGGAAGATGATAAATTGATTTGGGCCAAGCCAACTGGTGGTAAGGATGAGATTCAATTAATTACAGCTGAAGGACAGGCCATCCGTTTTAACGAAGACGATGTGCGCGACATGGGACGCGGCGCGGCTGGTGTCTTTGGCGTTCGCTTGAAAAAGGACGATGCCTTAGTGGGTATGGGTATTATTACTGGTGATAAGGAAAAGCTAAAGCGCTATCAGGTGTTAAGTATTATGGCGAATGGCTATGGCAAGCGGACACCACTTAATCTGTATAAAGTGCAGGGTCGCGGTGGCTCTGGTATCCATACCGCGAAGATTACTGATAAGACTGGTAAATTAGTAAATGCCTTTGTACTCGACAAGGACAACATGCAAGATCGTGACCTGGTGGTTATTTCAGAACAAGGTCAGGTTATCCGATTACCGTTTAAGAGCGTACCAGAGCTTGGTCGCGATACGCAAGGTGTACGCTTGATGCGCTTGAACGCTGGCGGTGACAAAGTAGCGAGTGTTACCTGGATTTAACAATATCAATTAAGGAGGGCGGTAACGCCCTCTTTTATATTTATGGCTTTAGTTTTTGACATTGAAACCGTTGGTTTGGATTTTGACCAACTAGACGAAACCACCAAGGCGAGTTTAACTCGTTGGATTAGTCGTGACGGTGCGATTGACGCCAATCGTCAAGCCGCATTACTTGATGAGGTAAAATCTAGCATGGGGTTATCACCCTTAACCGGAGAAATTGCAGCGATTGGGGTATATGATACGGAAAAACATTTGGGCGTAGTGTATTTCCAATCGCCGGCCTTGGCATTAAAAGATTACCAAGAAGAAAATTTTATTTTTAAACCCAGAACCGAAGCGGCAATGCTGGCTGAGTTTTGGCAGGGCGCTAGTCAGTATACCGAATTTGTCAGTTTTAATGGCCGTGGTTTTGATGTGCCGTTTTTAAATATTCGTTCAGCCGTGCATCAACTTCGTCCAACCCGTGATTTAATGGCACGTCGCTATCTTTCATCTTCGTCGCAGGTGGTTCATATTGATCTCTTAGATCAACTTTCATACTACGGCGCTGTTCGGCGTAAAGGCAGTCTGCATTTGTATTGTCGAGCCTTTAATGTTACTAGCCCAAAGGGGCAGGGTATAACGGGCGAGGATATCAGTCGCTTGTTTCAAGAACGCCGATATCAGGATATTGCCGAATATAATAGTTGGGATTTAATCGCCACGGCCGAGTTATATAAAATTTGGCAGGAATATTTACGATTTTAATATAACTTGCAAAATTAGCTGATTTGGGGTAAAAGAAGGTGTATCATATTGCTCGTTTTAAAAAGGAGATCGTTATGTCCAAACAGAATGTACCACCGCAGCCCTGGGTCTATGTCCGAGTCAACGAATTTGCCAACGAACGGATTGCTGAGTACCTTACCAAGGTAACAGAGGCGAGCTGTCAAATGATGTCGGTTATGATTACTGACGAACCACTGCCGATTGAGGTGTGGCAAGTACCTAAATCACTCTATGACGGTTTGAAGCAGCAGGCGGCAAATGACACCCGGATGCATCTTCAGTTTTTTGTTCCGGACGGTAAAGGCGCGATGCGACGGCATAACCCACAGAGGGGCGTAAAGGCACAAAAGCCGGTGCGTCAAGCTAAAAAAGACTTGTCGAAAATGTAATCATTATCGCATGAAGTAAGGGGGGCACTATGTCCCCTGTTTTTTTATTGATTTTTATTGATTTTTTTGATAAAGTGCAGACACTAGTCAATTTTGGCTACGTTACTTTAAATCTACAGGGAGAGGAGGTGCGCTATGGAATCGACACGAGAGGGTAGGTTAAAACGGATTCTTGGAGAAAAAGGGAGTTTTTCACGTCGGTTGTTACTGAATTTACCACATGCATCACTTTATAGCGCGTATGATTTTCAGCAACAAGCAAAAATCTATGGCTGTCAATTCATCTTCGGTCAGCCGCTAATCGTCCGAACACTGCGTGAAATTTTTTCAAGGGACGAAGCGACTGCGCTGAACGGATTTCAGTATGCGCGGCGTTTAGCTACTGCCACTGCCCACTCATTGATTTTTGACCTCGAATTGGTCGGCGCGCCCGGCGTAGTAACTGGTGCAGCCACCAATATCGCCGAGATGTTCTCGGTACAAGCGTACACAGTTCATCTTTCGATGATGGGCAAGGCCCTGGCTGCGGTGGCAAAAGCTAAGGCCCAGAAGCTGCAATTTGGTTTTACTGTCCCTAAAAATCTGGAGGATGGTGAGTGTCGGGGTCGCTATAACGAGCCCAGACATATTTTTGTTCGAAAGCTAGCACTGCAAGCAGTCCACCATAATTTTGACGGAATCATTGTTCCGGCAGATTTGGTCGGCAATATTGCCAAAGACCAGCAATTTGATCGCTTGCTACTCATCGCTTTTGGGGCAAAGGCCAAGTGTCAGCTCCAAAGCGGGCAGAACGCAATTTCAATTGAGGAGGTGGTTGGTTATGGTGCTGACCTGGTTATTGTGGATAATATTATGCCTGATCAAATTGGTGATGTGGAGGCTGAAATTAGAGCCGGTCTCGCTCTTCGTAAGTGATGTTTTGTATTTATTTGGGTTGTCTCTTGGCAACCCTTGCTTTTTTTTAGGGTAATTGCTAAGATAAGTACAAATTAGCTCACACTTATTATAAATTCTCTAATATTAGCCTTTAATGGTGAAGTGGTTAGAGGGCTCGCCAGAGTGCGGGATAAAGCGATTTTTTTGTTGACTAAAATAAGATTTAGTCAAAAAATTTCATCTAACTATGGCAAAATCAACCAAAATGGCAGCCGCTGAAACAGAAATTGTGGCGCCGGAAGATCAAGAATTTGCTGATTTATTAAACAAGGGCAAAGGCGATGTAAAAGTGCCTCAAGTGGGTGACACCATTTCCGGCGCCGTATTATCCGCTTCTCGCGCCGAAGTACGTCTTGATATTGATGGCATGTTCATTGGTATTGTTCGTGGTCGTGAATTGTATGATGAGGCACCAGAATATGCTAGCTTGAAGCCGGGTGATACTATTGAGGCCACGGTCATTGAAGAGGAAAATGAGCAGGGTGTGATTGAATTATCTTTCCGCTACGCTGGTCAGGAAAAAGCCTGGGCGGCATTGGAAGATTCATTTGAAAATAAAAAAGCCTTAAAGGTTCGCATTATTGATGCTAACCGTGGCGGTCTGTTGGCCAGTTATGGTCAAATCGCTGGTTTTTTACCAGTTTCACAATTGGCTCCAGAAAATTATCCACGTGTTGCCGGTGGCGACAAGACTCGAATTTTAGAAAAATTAAAGAGTTTTGTGGGTCAAGATTTTGAGGTGCGTGTTATGAACTTGGATGAACAGGGCGAGAAAATCATTTTCTCAGAAAAAGAAGCCTGGAATGAACGACAGAAAGACGTGATTGCTCAATATAAGGTAGGTGCCAGAGTAACCGGCAAAGTGACGGCAGTAACGGACTTTGGTGTGTTTATAAGTTTTGGTGACAACCTAGAAGGCTTGATTCATATTTCTGAATTAGCTTGGCAACGTATTGAAGATCCAGCCGATCTCTTTAAGAATGGTCAGGAAATTGAAGCCGAAATTATTAATATCGATGGTGCCAAGATTTTCTTGTCTGCCAAGAAGTTGGCTCGCGATCCATGGGATAATATTACCGAGAAGTTCCAGGTGGGACAGATTATTAAAACCACAATTTTAAAGGTTAATCCATTTGGTTTATTTGTGAAGCTGGATGATGACATTCATGGCTTAGCTCACGTCAGTCAACTTGGTTTGGCACCTGGTCAGAAGATTGAGGATTTGTACAAAGCCAATGAAGAATCAGAATTTAAGATTATTTCCATTGAGCCAAAAGAACATCGCTTAGGCTTAGCCGCTCCAGGCAAAGAAAAGGAAGAAAAAGCAGAAAAGACCGAGGAAAAAGAAGTGAAGGAGGAAAAGGCAGAAAAGAAAACCAAGAAAAAAGAGAAAGAGGTAAAAGAAGAAGAATCTCCAGAAGAACCAGTCGCAGAAAAAGAATAATCTTTTTTACAATAAACAAAAAAACAGCGGCCTGCTGTTTTTTTGTTTGATTAAATTGCCAATACTTGCTACATTAAATGAGAAAAAAAATAATCAGTATACATTATGCCGGTCAATATTCCCAACAACCTGCCCGCGGTCGATGCCTTAAAAAAAGAGAATGTATTTGTGATGGAGCGCTCACTGGCTTCACATCAAGACATTCGTCCCATGCGCATCGCGATTGTTAATATCATGCCGATGAAGATTCTAGCTGAGACACAATTGTTGCGACAGTTATCAAATACGCCGTTGCAAATCGAGGTGGACTTAGTACACATGATTGAGCATCAATCTAAGAACACTTCACCCGAGCACCTGGAAAGCTTTTATGTTACCTTTGATCAGATTAAAGAGCAGAAATATGATGGCTTGATTATTACTGGCGCACCAGTGGAGATGTTGCAATTCGAACAAGTTGATTATTGGCACGGTATGACAAAAATTATGGAGTGGAGTAAAAGTCATGTTACCTCTACTTTGCATATTTGTTGGGGCGCTCAGGCAGGCTTGTATTATCATTATGGGGTTAACAAACAGGTGTTAGATGAAAAAATGTTCGGGGTATTTTGGCACCAGACCAATGATAAGAAATGTTTGTTGACGCGAGGTTTTGATGATCGATTTTTGGCACCCCACTCCCGCCACACTGGGGTGAGTCGTGAAGATATTATGAATAATCAGCAGCTTCAATTGATTGCAGATTCGGCTGAGGCAGGACCATATATTATTATTTCGCAAAACAATAAACAAATTTTTGTCACTGGCCACTCGGAATATGATGCGCTTACACTAAAAACCGAATACGAACGTGATGTTAATAAGGGGCTGCAAATTAATTTACCCGTGAATTATTTTCCTTATAACGACATCACGCAAGAGCCAGAAGTGCTCTGGCGCTCGCATGCCAGCTTGTTATTTTCCAATTGGTTGAACTATTATGTCTATCAACAAACACCCTTTAAATGGAGTTAATTTAAATATTTTGATTTATTAAAAAAATTTTGTATAATGGTTAAATAATTATTTCATCAAGGAGGATGAAAAAAATAATTTTTGCATATTTTTGTTTTGCAATTTTATATTGTTTTTATTATATCAGTAATGGCGTAGCCAGTACCCCGGTTAGTGCGGCAAGCTTGCCCAGGGTTATTATTAATGAATTGGCCTGGATGGGTACGGCTTCGAGCAGTAACGCCGAGTGGATTGAATTATTTAATACGACCGCGGAGACAATCGATTTGACGGGCTGGAGTTTGACGGCGCAAGATGGCACGCCGTCTATTTTATTATCAGGAGCTTTATCGCCTAACGGATATTATTTGCTTGAACGAACTGATGATCAGACGGTTCCGGAAATCACTGCCAATCAGTTATATAGTGGAGCACTAGGCAATAGTGGGGAAAAACTTGAGTTGCATGATAATGCTAGTACTACCATAGACGGTATTGATGCATTAACTGGCTGGCTGGCAGGCGATAATAGTACTAAACAAACGTTGGAGCGAACTGCTGACGATCGTTGGGTTTCTAGTTTACTGCCTGGCGGCACACCAGCTAAAGAAAACAGCCAGTGGATATCAGTGCCCATAGAACCGCCAGCCACTTCTTCCCCAACCTCAACCCCGCCAGTAATTACCCCAACCTCTACAGCTACGACAACACCAGTAGCGCCAGCCACTACTACGCCAGTAATCACTTCTGGCGGTGGAGCAATTTCGACAAATGATATTTGGCAAATGGAAATCAGCGAAATATTGCCTAATCCAATCGGTAGTGATTTAGCTGGAGAATTTATCGAACTACATAATCGAAGTAGCGTGGCCATTGATTTGACTAATTGGAAAATAAGCGTTGGCACTAAACAATATGTGTTTGAAATTTCCACTTCAACCAACTGGAGTTTGGCTGGTAACGGCTATTTATTACTAGATCGCAAACGGACAAAGTTGGTACTACCCAATGATCAGGGCGCGGTTTCGTTATGGTCGCCGAATCAAAATCAGCCGATTGATTCGGTTCGGTATGAAACCGCTCCATCTGGACTCAGTTTTGCAAAAAACAGTTCCGGTGAGTGGCAATGGAGTGAAACACCGACGCCTGGTTCAAGCAATGCTATCGAGCGCAACAATCAACCCCCGCAAATAGATTGGTCGGCCAAAGAGGTGGCATTGGTCGGGGAAAAAATATTATTCGATAGCTCTGATACGACTGACCCCGAAGATGATCTTTTGCGTTTTAGTTGGTTGTTTGGTGATGGTGCTTCTTCAACCGAATCGAGTCCTGAGCATGCCTTTACTACTGCTGGCAAGTTTACCGTCAGTTTAAGCGTCAGTGATGGACGGCATACTGTTAAAAAAGATCGTAAAATTGAGATTCGATTACCAGGTATTGCCAAGACGCCAATTAAAATGAGCGTGGCCACAGTCAGCCCGATTATTATTAATGAATTTTTGCCCAATCCGGTCGGTGAGGACGCAGATGAAGAGTGGATTGAGCTATTTAATCGATCGAAAGAAACGGTTGATTTGTATAATTGGGAAGTCGATGATGCTCCCGGAGGAAGCAAACCATATCGGTTCGTTGAAAATATTGTTATTGCCCCGAATCAATATTATTTAGTCACGCGTGATGTTAGTAATATAGCCTTGAACAATGGTGGTGATGAGGTGCGGTTGTTTAATTCGCTGGGTGAGCTGGCCGACTTGGTCAAATATAAAAATGCCAAAGAAGGATTAAGTTATGCCCGGCAACTGAACGGTACTTGGGCGTGGTTAGCGGAGACGACTCCCGGAATGGTAAACCAACGTGCAAAAACAGTAATGGCAAAAAGTAAAACTACAACTAAAACAATCAAGAAGTCAGCAAAAAATTCAGTCAAACCATTTTCGGCAATAAAAGCCAAAGCCGCTTCAGTAAAAACTATTCGCGTTGTTGGCAAGGTTGTTAGTTTGCCCGGCCAATTATCAAGCCAATATTTTTATATAATAGGCAACCAACCTTGGCAGGTGTATCAGTATCGTAAGGATTTTCCTGAATTAGTCTTGGGTAATGAGATTGAGGTAGTTGGAGCAACTTCGGTGATTAACGATATGACGAGAGTTAAAATTGCCTCGCAAAAAGGCATAACCATTGTTTCTACTGGCCGTGTGGTTAAGCCGGAGCAGTTACGGAGTAGCGAAGTGGCGCAAACTATAGCTGGAGCGCTCGTAGAAGTTACCGGAGAGGTAACCAAAAAAACCGTTAGTGAATTAACGGTTGATGATGGCGAGGGAGAGGTGTTAGTTTATTTAAAAACTAATCAGCGGGCACTATCAGAAGCTGTCGCTCTGGGACAGGCAGTAACTGTGGCCGGTGTTATTGAAAAAAGCCAAGCAGGAGTGAATCGAATTTTACCTAGAGGTGAGTTTGATATAGTGGCGAATAAAAAAGAGGCCGTTGATTTTTTAAGTAATGAAAATACTTCCACAGATTGGGTAATCCCAATGCAAAATCGTACTAGTGATTGGCTGTTTTATGGTGGTTGGTCGTTAGGTGGAATGATATTATTAGTGGTGGGGTGGTTGATTAGGCAAAAATTGAGCAAGGATTAATTTTTAAATCGCCTTGTTTAAAAAGCCGTTTTGTATTATAATCAGTGAGATAAGTATTTAATTTTATTTATGAAAAATTTAGTTCGTAATATTTTATTGTTTTTCAGTTTAATCCTTTTGGCCGCTTTAGCGGTGAGTGCATTAACCACGAAAAACACCTCAAACTCAGTTGGCATTGAAACGTTAGTAAGTGAATTAAATCAACAGCAGGTTAAAAGCATGGCCGTGGTTGGTAGCGAGATTAAAGTTGCCTTGAAAGACGGCAAAGAGCAAACCGTTAGAAAAGAGCCAGGTCAGCCATTATCGGAGCTGTTAACTAACCTGGGCGTAACTTCTGATAAATTACAAGGCGTGGCAATTGAGGTAAAAGATGACGGGAGTAATAATTTTTGGACCACCGTCGCCTTGCCTTTATTATTACCGATTGTAATTATTGGCTTGTTCCTCTTTTTTATGATGCGTCAGGTGCAAGGGGTTAATAGTAAGGCCATGACTTTTGGCCAATCGCAGGCCAAGGAATTTTCTAAGGATAATAAACAAAATATCAGCTTTAAAGATGTGGCTGGCGTTAAAGAAGCCAAAGAGGAATTAAAGGAAGTGGTTGAGTTTTTAAAACATCCGAAAAAGTTTTTGGATTTAGGCGCGCGTATTCCTCGTGGAGTATTATTATTAGGTAGTCCGGGAACGGGTAAAACTTTATTAGCTCGTGCAGTTGCCGGGGAAGCGGGTGTGCCATTTTTAAGCATGTCGGGTTCTGAATTTGTGGAAATGTTTGTAGGTGTTGGCGCTTCTCGGGTTCGCGACCTGTTTAAACGCGCTAAAAAAATTGCTCCATGTATTATTTTTGTGGATGAAATCGATGCAGTCGGACGACGTCGCGGTACCGGCTTGGGCGGTTCTCACGATGAACGGGAACAAACCTTAAATCAAATATTAGTTGAAATGGATGGCTTTGATCAAAGCACTAACGTTATTGTATTAGCCGCCACCAATCGGCCGGATGTGTTAGATCCAGCCTTACTTCGCCCGGGTCGATTTGATCGTCAGGTAGTGCTAGATGAACCAGACTTGGCTGATCGCGAAGCAATTTTGAAAGTGCATGCGCGAAAGAAGCCGTTAGGTAAAGAAGTTAATTTGCATCGCGTAGCCGAACGAACACCAGGCTTTTCTGGTGCTGATTTGGCCAATTTACTCAACGAAGCTGCCATTTTAACTGCTCGGCGCAATCACAAGTTGATTGAGATGTCAGAACTTTTAGAAAGTATTGAAAAGGTAATGCTTGGCCCCGAGCGTCGTAGCCGAATATTAACAGACAAGGAAAAGAAAATTACCGCTTATCATGAAGCAGGGCATGCCTTGGTGGCACATTTTTCACCTCATACCGATCCGGTGCATAAGATTTCGATTATTGCTCGAGGCCGGGCAGGGGGTTATACTTTAAAATTGCCAATTGAAGATAAACATTTGCGCAGTAAAGCAGAGTTTATTGAAGAAATCGCCGTGTTATTGGCTGGGCAGGTAGCGGAAAAAGAATTTTTTGGTGATGTTACCACTGGTGCTAGCTCTGATTTACGCCGAGCAACACAATTAGCTCGTCAACTGATTACCGACTATGGCATGAGTGAGACGCTTGGACTGCGGACTTTTGGCGAGAAAGAGGATATGATTTTCTTGGGTCGGGAGATTCATGAAAATCGTGATTATAGTGAGAGTACTGCCGAACAAATTGATAAGGAGATTACTAATTTTGTGGAACGAGCAGTGCATCAAGCGCATGGTATTATCAAAAATCATCGTGAGTTAATGGATAAGTTAGTAGAACAGTTGATGAAAACAGAAACAATTGAAAAAGAATTATTTGAAGAAATCGTTGGTCCAAAAGTAACCGCAGCATAGTAAAATAATTGACTTAAAACCCGGATAATACCGGGTTTTTTTGTTTTTATAGTTTAAAGTGAGTGATATTTGAAGCTATGTATAATTATGCTAAAATAGTAATGAAATAACAAGCAATGCCTATGTTTACTCGACTAAAATATTTATTAGTTTTTTTACTTTTCTGTTCTTTTGTTACCGTTTCTTATTCAACTAATGCCGCGGGGTTTTCCCGTAATCTCAGCCAGGGCACACAAGGTGCTGAAGTTAAGGTATTGCAGCAGTATTTAAACAGTCATGGCTATCCCGTGGCTAAAATTGGTGCTGGATCTAGGGGTAGGGAAACTACGGTATTTGGTCCGGCCACCAAACAAGCCCTCATCCGCTTCCAAAAGGCTAATAATATTACTCCAGCCAATGGCTATTTTGGTCCAACCACCCGCAAGGTCATGGCTACAGGGCGGAGTGCCGCAGGCACTACGCCAAAACCAAAAACTCCCGCATCTACTTCATTATCTAATCCCAAACCAGTAACCCCACCAGTCGGCCCAGAAGTATCGAAACCAGTTACTCCAGAAGTTACTCCGGTTAACACCTACACCATCGGCGGTACCATTATGGGACTCACGGGTGCGGTGAACCTCAGGAATAACAGCACTGACCAACTCATCCTCACGCCTGCTAGTGCCAGTCTATTTACCTTGCCAACAGCACTCCCCACCGGAGCACCATATAATGTAACTGCCACCCCGGGAAGTATGAGCGAACACTGCTATCTCATTAATAATTCGGGTACGGTGGCCAGTACCAATATTACGACTATTCAGATTGCCTGTGGTACCACACTAACCGATACTGCTCCAGTAAACCCATTTACCAATCCCATTATCCCCAGTAGTGCACCCACTATCCATGAGCTCAGGTATACTACTGATGGTAATGGTACCATCACTGGTTCCTCCACCCAGAGTATTACGCTCAACACCAATGGAACTGGGGTGACTGCTACCCCCAACACCGGCTATCACTTTACTACCTGGAATGATGGGCTCACTAATCCAACGAGAACCGATATCAATATCAGAAGTAATCAAACCTATACGGCTAATTTTTCTATTAACACCTATATCCTCACCTACACCGCTGGTGCTAACGGTACTTTGAGTGGTACTACCACTCAGACCGTAACCCATGGTAGTACCGGTACGGAGGTAGTAGCGATTGGTAACGATGGTTATATGTTTTTAAGTTGGAGTGATGGATATTTAACTGCCAGTCGTACCGATGTAACCGTTACTTCTACCAAATCGGTCACTGCCAGCTTTAGTATTGCTCCGTTTATCACCTGCGGCCAAACATTAGTTGATGCGCGCGATGGCAATACTTATCCCACGGTGCTGATTGGTACTCAGTGTTGGACGGCCAAACATATGGCGTATTTACCAATAGTTGAGCCAAGTGCTATTGGTGGGACAAGCACGCCACATTATTATGTATATAATTATCAGGGCACAGATGTTGCTGCTGCCAAATTGACCTCGAACTATATTAATTACGGTACTTTATATAATCACGCAGCTGCTTTGACTGCCTGTCCGAGCGGCTGGCATCTGCCTTCGGACCCAGAATTTACTACACTAACAACCTTTTTAGGTGGCGAGGCCGTCGCTGGCGCTAAATTAAAATCATCTAGTACATGGGATGGTACCAATATTTCTGGGTTTAATAGTAGACCTGGCGGTTCTCGGAGAATTAATGGCACATTCTGGACCAATCCGTTGCTTGATAATGTGTTTTGGATGTCTACCTTAAGCGGTCAGTATGCCTGGGTGCGTGATATGTATAATGGCTATATCGGAGTTAGTCGATTTTTTGATGATAGGGGATTTGGTGATTCTGTTCGTTGTCTTAAGGACTAGTCTAATTTTTATACCCTTGGTCTATTTTAGAAAAAATGGTATAATCAAATTATATTCATAATTTAATCAAGGAGAATTTATGCCATTTTATCGCAAAATATTGCGTCAGGCCTGGCGCGTTACCTGGGATCACAAGTATTTGTGGTTCTTTGGCCTTTTTGCTGCCTTTATTAGTACTGGCGAGTTAGAGATTTTAACCAATGTTTTTACTGGCGGTTCTGAAATCTCCATGTCCGGATTTTTTACCACGCTTAAAGATACAAACGTTTTCAGTGCTCAGGGCTGGGAAGGGATGAAGTTATTTATGGTTCAGCGGCCGGATGCTTTTTTTATTTTATTGATATTATTGCTGATTTTTTTAGCTTTATTTTTATTTTTACTTTGGCTGTCTGTTGTTTCTCAAACTGCCATTGTTCAAAACACAGCCAATATTGCCAATGATAAAGCTGCTTCGGTTAAAATTGGCGTTCAATCTGGAGCAACCCATTTTTGGCCGATTTTAGGTTTTAACATAATGATAAAAATAATCGTTATGTTAGCGCTAGCCTTTTTGAGCTGGCCCTTGATACTAGGGATTAATGGTTTAGACACACTTTATGTGGCTGCGGTATATTTAATTTCGGTTATTGTTTTTTTGCCGATAGTTATTTCATTACTATTTGTGGCGAAATATGCCATTGCCTATCGAATAATTAAAGAAGAAAAATGGGGCAATGCCTTGCGACGTGGTTGGTTACTATTCACTGATAATTGGTTGATTAGCTTAGAGGTGGCCTTGGTTTTTTTAGCTATTTTCTTTTTCAGCTCGTTACTCTTTTTGCTAATCATGTCCGCCATTGCTGTGCCTTATCTGCTTTTGCTCTATTTTATGGGTGGGCTAGGCATGGTGTTTGCTTCTTGGTCATTTTTTGTACTTGGCTGTTTGATTTTATTTTTCTTAATTGCCTGGTTTGGTTCTTTGATGACGGTGTTTCAGACCAGTGGTTGGACATATCTGTTTTTAGAATTAACCGGCAAAGGTGGGTCGAGCAAGTTGGCGCGCTGGTTTAATCAAGTTGCGGTAAAATAGTTTTAGATTAGATAAAAAAAGCGTGTCCCGATTTCTATTCGGGGCACGCTTTATACTTTAGCCGTTCTTTGGTATGATAATGAATGAATTGAATAAAATATATGCCCAAAGATTTACCATCAGTAGAAGACCTTATCTCCGCCTCCAGAGGGGTGGTGACCGATGATGACCAAAATGCTCAAGTTAAGTTAGCAGCCAAACAGGCCGATATCACCAAAAAGAATATTGAGCATGAGGCCAAACAACTAGCCGAGCAGGTTAAGCAGCCTTACTTTTATCTGGTCAAATTTCCAATTAGTCCAGAAGCGCTTCAGATTTTACCTGAAGACGAGGCACGGCGATTAAATTTATTGTGCTTTTTTTATGACGGCGCTAAACTCAACTTTGCCACCACTGATCCAAGCAACCCAGAGGTTAAGGAAGTGATTGATAAAATGTATAAACGGTATCATTGCAAAGGTGAGTTGTTTATTATTTCAATCAATAGTCTAAAATATGGTCTCGATGCGTATAATAGATTGCCAAAACATTCCGAGGTAAGGCGCAGCATTTCTATTACCCAAGAGGATTTGGAAAAATATTCCGATAAATTTACCAGTTTTACTGATCTGCAAACACAGATTGTGGACGGTAATGTAACGGAGATATTAAACGCCATTATGGCTGCTGGTGTTAAGTCTGGCACTTCGGATTGTCATATTGAGGCGGAAGAGCTAGATATTAAAGTCCGGTTTCGCTTAGATGGCGTGCTGCATGATGTTGCTTCACTTGATGCGGAATTGTGGAAAAAAATTATTTCGCGGCTAAAGAGTTTGGCCGGCGTTAAAATAAACGTTGGCAACAAGCCCCAAGATGGTCGTATCACCATTAACACTGCCCGAGAACGGGTGGATATTCGTGCTTCGTTTTTGCCCACTAATTTTGGTGAGAGCGTAGTTATGCGTTTTTTACGTTCCAGCTCAGTCGGTCTTACGTTTGAACAATTAGGTTTGCGTTCGAACGCCTTCGAACTTTTAAAAAAGCAAATTGAACGGCCCAATGGCATGATTATTACGACTGGTCCAACCGGATCTGGTAAAACCACCACCTTGTATGCCATATTAAAAAAATTAAACGACTCGGAGACCAAAATTATCACCATTGAAGATCCGATTGAATATCAATTAAAGGGCATAAACCAGTCGCAAACTAATCCGACTTATTCATTTGGTCAGGCGCTCCGTTCGATTGTGCGCCAAGATCCAGACATTATCATGGTTGGTGAAATCCGTGACCTAGAAACCGCCGAAGTGGCTATCCAAGCCGCCTTAACTGGTCATTTAGTGTTATCGACTATTCATACCAATGATGCGGCTGGTGCTATCCCTCGTTTTTTATCGATGGGCGCTAAGGGATTTTTACTGGCACCAGCCATTAATGCAGTTATTGGCCAACGCTTGATTCGTAAAATTTGTGATGGCTGTAAAAATGTGGTCGAGCCCAGTGCTGACCACTTGGAAAAAGCCAAGCAATTGTTAGAAAATTTACCTGCGCAAGAACAGGCCAATTATGATTTAGATAAATTGGTTTTTTATACTGGCACTGGCTGTGAAAAATGTCAGGGCATTGGCTATAAAGGCCGGCTGGGTATTTATGAAATTATGACCATGAATGCGGAAATCGAACAGCTTATCTTAACGGGTAAAGTAAGTGAATATCAAATGCGTGATATCGCTGCCAAGGGTGGCATGGTGACTATGGTGCAGGATGGCGTGGTTAAAGCGGTTGAAGGTTTAACGAGCTTAGATGAGGTCTTCCGTGTGGCAGAGTAGGGTGTGGCAAGAATTATTTATTAAAATTGATTGATATGAATAAAGCCTTTTTTGGTAAACTTAAGGAAGAGTACACTTTTTTTAATCAGCAACGTCGGGAGATAATTGGCCGATCGGCTGATGCCTTACATAAATCTAAGATTGCTATCTTTACCATTCATCGGCAGCAATTTGAGGAGGCAGCCAAGCTGTTAGTCGAAATTGAATCAACCTTGGCTAAACTTGAGCCATCTTTTAAAAAAAGCCCTGGCTTGCGGTATGAGGGGAGCTATAAAGCGGCCATTGAGGAATATGCCGAGGCAAAATTACTGTACGGTATTTTAGTAGATAAAACCTTAAAACCAATCAAAGCAGTGAAATTAGAATTTGATAGCTACTTAGCTGGCTTATGCGACGTAACTGGCGAGTTGATCCGCTCAGCAACGCTCGCCGCTACTGCCGGCGACATGAAACAAGTCTATTGGATTCGTGATATTATTACTGATATTTTAGGTGAACTCGTAATCTTTAATCTTACTGCCTATCTGCGAACCAAGTATGATCAGGCTAAAGGCAATCTGCGTAAAATTGAGCAGATGGTATATGAGCTATCGTTAAAACGTTCTTAACTTATGTTGGACAAGACTGTTACCAAGCTTCGAATTGTCAATGTAGTGGCGTGCTTAATCGGTTTTTCACAAGCGCTGGCCACCTATCTAAACTCTTCTTTTCTCAAGGAGAAAACCGGCAGTGATAATGTCGGCTTGTTTTATGTATTAGCTTATCTGCTGGTTTTGGCTGGATTACTAAATTTTCACAAGTTAATCAGAAAAATCGGCAAAGCTCAAACCCTTTGGCTGGTGGCAATTGGCGAGGTGGTGGCGTTGGGTTTGCTGTTGGCATTTATGGGCAGCTGGTTTAGTTTGATTGGTCTTATATTATATCTTTTATTTGACGCCTTAATTGGCGTTAGCATGGATATCGTTTTGGAGAGCTTGTCCGACGAAAAAAATATCGGTCGTATTCGCGGGTCGTATCTCACCTTGTGGAATATTGGTTTTATTTTCGGCCCTAAGATTTCGAGTTTACTAATGGATGCCAGTGGCAAGTATGGTTATTATGCAGTTTTCGGTCTTATTTTTATTCTAAAGGCGTTTGTATTATATATTTTAATCCGTTATTTGGGTAAGGTAAAAAATGGCAAACTTCCCCAGCAAGAAAAAGTATTCGAGTTGTTTCATAAATTTTGGCATCATCGCAACTTACGCCGGATTTACTACGTATCGTTTGTATTAGAATTTTTTTATGGGTTAATGATTGTCTATACGCCCATATACTTGCGTGAGCTTGGCTTTAGCTGGGTGGAAGTAGGTAGTATTTTTTTCATTATGCTACTACCATTTTTGTTTTTTGAGTATCCCATTGGCTGGTTGGCCGATAAAAAATGGGGCGAGCGGGAAATGGCCTTTTTCTTTTTAACCTGGCTGGGCTTTTTTACAGCCATTTTGTATTTTTTCGAAGTCAAAAATTTTTGGTTATGGACCATTGGCCTGTTAATTACTCGCATCGGAGCTGCTTCGGTGCAAATTCTACGTGACTCATACTTTTATAAACGAATTGCCGAAGGCGACTTCGATTTAATCGATGTGTTTCGAACAGCTCAGCCGGTGGGGTATATTATGGCCGCGTTGGTTTCAGGTTTTCTTTTGCAATGGGTTGACTTAAAGACACTTTTTTTAGTCAATGCGATTGTGGTGTTTTCGGCATTATTTCCAACCTATTTTTTGCTTGATAATTTATCCGAAGAGGAAAAAATGCGGCGCGTATGATGGCGGTAATTATCTCTGATATTCACGATAACCTCGCAAATTTGGCCAAGTGTCTTGATTATTGCAGGGCGCAAAACATTACCACCATGATTTGTTGCGGTGATATTACCAATAGTGACACGGTCGATTATTTAGCAAAAAATTTTGCTGGCACGATTCATTTAATCATGGGCAATGTTGATAATTTTGATGACGGTATATTAACCCACTATCGCAACATTCGTTATTATGATCGCAAAGGCGGTCATATGATAATGGACGGTAAGCGAATTGGATTTTGTCACGAGCCGTATCACGTTAAACATTTATTTGCCAAGGGCATGTATGACATTATTTTTTACGGCCATACGCACAAGCCTTGGGAAAGCCAAGAGCACGGTGTGCGCCTTATCAACCCTGGTACCCTCGGTGGTGTTTTTCAAAAAGCCACGTTTGCCGTGTGGGATAGTGAGACGGGTGAAGTTGCCCTGCAAATTTTAGAAACTATGTAATTTTTATGAGTAAAAAGATAGAAAATGTAGAAAACGTCTTAAAACGGGCGGAGAAGGTTGCTGTAGCTGCGGCAAAAAAATCCGGCGCCATGTTGGTGCGTGAGTTTGCTCGCTTTGATCGCTCGCAAATAAATCGCAAACAAAATAACGAAACCGTCACCAAATGGGATTTGGCCTCTGAACGACTTTTGATTAACGAAATTCGACGCGCATTTCCTGAGCATGCTTTTTTATCAGAGGAGAGTGGCAATGATGGACAGACTGCCCCTTTTCGTTGGATAATCGACCCAATTGACGGCACAACCAATTTTACCATTCATAATCCCTTGTGGTCGATTTCTATCGGCTTGGCTTATAACGACGAATTGGTTTTTGGCTTGATTTATATCCCCTATCTTAAAGAGATGTATACCGCCAGGCATCTTCACGGTGCGTTTTGTAATAACAAAAAAATTAGTCCTTCAATCATTGTTGGACAATCAGTTAATCATGCCTTCTGCCATGGCAAAACCGATCAGGCGATTTTGTTCGCCACTAAGTATATAAAAGTGCAGAAAACTAGTCATGTTGATTGTCGGCAGTTGGGTAGTGCAGCAGCTGAATTGGCCTATGTTGCTTGTGGACGGATGGAATCGATGGTGATGTTTGGTGTGAATGCTTGGGATGTGGCTGGCGGTGCATTGTTAGTCCGTGAGGCAGGTGGAAGAGTGGTTAATGAACTAGGTCAACCATGGCGGTTAGCCGATAAAACCTTAATCGCAACTAATGGTTTAGTAGAAGCAGAAATTTTAAGTGTTATAAAAAAATTATAAATATTTTATAAAATAAAACGCCCCGCCCATCAATGAAGATGAGCGGGGTTTTTGTGAAAGGGCACGACATGGGCGTGGGGAGGTTAGTTTTTAATTACCCCCGTAGCCGTTATCAAGAATGATAAATATTTTTCAGCGCCTACGATTTTCCAGTAGTAGGAGCCAGTTGAATCTGACCAGTTCGGCAAGTTTTTATTGCCGCCGAATACGAAATTTACAACCTGGCCATCGCTGACGGTAATTGTTACCGATGCCCAGGTTGTTCCGGGAATCTTGGTAAGGTCGTATTTTGCTCCCCAACCATTGGGCGAGCCGAACAAAAACGGCGCGCTGACATCACCACCCGGTACGGTAGCCAGATTGCAGTATATTGTTAGTGAGCTGCCGCTTTTGTAAGCGGCAACCACGTTATTGGGGTCGACCACGGTGCCAGCCGGAAAGAAGGGCATCGTAATGGTATAAGCCTGGCTCATTACCGTTGAGTTGGTATGGCCAGCCTTTACTGCGATGGCCTTCAGTGTGAGGCTACTTGCTATGGTAATCGGCACTGTGTAGGTAGCCGATGAGGTGGTGGGCGTGGTTCCGTCCATAGTGTAGTGGATGGTCGCCCCGCTGGTAACCGTATTCAAGGTGACCAGTTGGGAGGTATTATATGATCCGCCAATTGGATTGGCAGTAGGGGTAGTAGTCTGCGGCGTGGAAGTGAAGATATAACTGTCACTCATTACGGCCGAATCAGTCAGTCCGTTTTTAACGGCGATGGCCTTGAGAGTGGTGTTGGTAGTTATACTAATTATATTTGAATAGGTTGCCGATGAGGTGGTCGGTGTAGTTCCATCCACAGTGTAGTGGATGGTTGCACCAGTGGTGATGCTGCTCAAGGTTACGTTCTGGGCCGTGGTGTAGGTACCACCGGCCGGAGATGCAGTTGGGACAGACACTTGAACCGGGTTGGCACCGATTGGCACAAACCCATCCGAGGTGCGGACTGCTCCGCAGGTGTCTGTAGCCGAATTGTAGAACGAACTCGGCTTGAAGGAGATCCAGCTTCGTTTACCCGCGAGTGTGGTAAAGGAGTTGAGTCTCAGAGTCTCGCCAACTCGCCAATTAACTCGCTTGGTGGCAAAACCCCAGGTGTTGATAGAGTCAAAATTAACTGGAGCATAACCGGTATAGCCATTACCACCTTCCAGGCCGATGCTGGCCGGGTCGGCATTGCCGCCGTCTACGAATGTAATGTCAATTATAACGTCGACGGTGTTGGCGTCGACCGCGGTAAAACCAACCATCGCACCCTTGACGTCTTTGACGACACCGGGGAGGACTGGCTTGTGGAAATTGGCAGCGGTCGTAATTCGACCATCGACTAGAGCAAGCTCTAGCCACTTCACATCAGCGTTGTAAAACCCGGACAGAGAAATGTCCACCCACTCGAGTGGGCTTCGGTTTCCGGCATTAATGCCGATAACCCGGTTGTAGCTGGTGAGCTGTAACTGTAAGCCCTGTTTGGTGGCAGTGGCATCCTGTTGCACAAAATGATTGAAACTTACGCCGAAGAATAACGAAGACTTATTGTTAAGTTTGGTGAGTAAGTCAATGTTGTAGGTATGCGAGTTGTTTGCATTCCTAGTTCCGGTGTAGTGGTGAAATACCGCGTCGCCATTATTTGGGTTTGTTGACGGTGGGGTGGATGTTGTTGGCAAGGCAGAAGAACTACTGCCACTACCGCCACAACCGACGAGTGTAAGAGTGAGTACGAACAGCAGGGAGAGGGTAAAATACTGAAAATAACTTTTTTTCATGACATCCTCCGAATTGTGCCTTGTCGTCTAAACAAGGGCTTGGTTGTAATTGGGGTTACTTTGCCCGTGAATGCTTTGACCTTTTTTCGCGTCACCTCCTTGGTTGTGTTTGAGTTAGTATAATTCCTAATATATATAGCCCAATAGGGCGTTGTGAAGGGGCAGTAACTTAATATATAAGCATTTTTTTTCGTTTTTGTCAATGAATTTTATTTTTTGACATTTTTTTAATGGAAACGTACACTTATGATATATTATATTTAATTTTAGCTAAAAATATGAAAAAATTAATTTTTGCTACCCATAATAACGGTAAATTAGAAGAAATGCGTCAAATTTTGTCCGGGTTACCCTTGGAGGTAATTAGTGCCGAAGAGGCGGGAGTGTTTGAAGATCCAGAAGAAACAGGCGAAACGTTTGCCGAAAATGCCCTGCTTAAGGCCAAATTTGTTACCGCGCAAACTGGAGAGTGGTCGGTGGCAGATGACAGTGGCTTATGTATCGCAGCACTGAATGGCCAACCCGGGGTAAAAACGGCCAGATGGGCAGGCAAAGGCGCAAGTGGCAAAGAGTTGGTTGAATTTACTATACAAAAACTTTTTGGTGTACCAGAAAATAAACGTCAGGCATATTTTGAAAGTGTGGCAGCCTTGGTTGGGCCGAATGGTGAAGAGCAAATTTTTACTGGCAAAATTGCTGGTAGCATTGCCTTGGCGCCAATGGGTGAGGCACATGAAAAACTACCTTATGATGCGGTATTTATTCCCGAAGGCTCAGACGCAACTTTTGCTCAAATTCCGGCAGAAGTTAAAAACGCCATGAGCCATCGCGGGTTGGCCTTTAAACAATTACGTAATTGGCTAGAGCAAGTAACAGCCAATATCTAAAACGGGTTGTTTTTTCTAACCAATGGTCATTTAAACAGGGTAGCCAAACAGGAGGTGTGCCATGAAACGATTAAAAGGTGATTTTACGCGGCTTGGCCCTGGCGGCATGGCAAACTCCGATAAAAAACCGTTATGCCAAGTCAAGCCAACTACTTTGCGGGGCACGGCGCTTCTACAAAAGTTGCATGCCTTAACCAATGCACCAAAAGAAAAAACGATTTGTCGGAGAAAAAAGAAAAAACGTAAAAAGAAGTAATCCTATTTTCTCCAATGATTTAAAGCACAAAACCTTTACGGGTATGAGCTTCTTTTTTTTGTAAAAAAATGGCACGGAGTTGGGGCTCCGTGCCGCGACAAGAGAAAGAATATTGTCAGTGTTTTCGTGGTTGCTTGGCCTTTGATCGCAACTGTTTGATATCGGACAACAATCGCGACTTAATGAAGTCAAACAACTCACCAGGATGAACAAGCGATTCGTCCCAGGTAGCCAATTCGCCGTTGCCACCTGCCTTTTTGGCTTTACGAACAACATCTCGATAAGGACGATAAGCTTGAACCCGGGTCGGGTCATCGTCGTCATGAATTATCAGACTTAACACCCGATGATTAGGGGAGAAGGTGGTTTTTTCCAGGACGGCGGCGACTGAGTTCGGGAAGTCGATATTGATGCCTTTGCTTTTTGCCGCCGCCACGGCTTTGGCAACCTCTTCATCGACCTGGATTAGCCGACTTAGTTTCTGATGGGTGCAGATAACCAGTACCTGCAAAGGACTGTTGTTTTCAGTCATTACGGTTATTCTCCTTTGTGGTGGGGTTTATGCCCAAAGCCGTTTGATGGCTGGAGCGATAGTTTCGGTGATTTTTTCGGCAATGACATTAGCCTGTTGATTTTCGCCCACGTTAAGAATGTGAACAGTGGGGCAGACAATTGGAGACAACAGCGTAAGCGGTCCGCAGCACCGGCTTAAGGTGCTGAAGTTTTTCTTTTGACAGACATCAATCAGACAGGGAAATACGCGATTGCAGTCGTTTTGATCAATCTGGTCAATTTGATCGGCTGCCAAAAAGATTACTGGGCAGGCGCTTGCCCTTACGGCATAAAGCAGGGTTTGATTCTGTTTAAGCTCCTCGAGTACGGCAAGTGAATTGCAGACGACATAGATGAGATACCGGCTTGTTTCATGCGCTGTGGTTGGCTGTGCCATAGTTTGCCCCCTCCTTTGGTGGGCTGGTTTTTAGTTGAAGGTGCGAAAAAGTTTGTTATTGTATACCAATTTTTTCTGGTTTAGTCAATGTTAATAATGTTTTGAAAAAAATAAGACAGGGTCATGCTTGATATGTGGTGGATTTTATGTGATAATACAATATTAATAAAAAATTTATTTACATGAAACAAACCGAAAGGGAACGAGTCTTTTTGGTAAAAAAACTACCAGAGAATATAAGCAATTACATTCCAACTCCAATCAGCGTCGGGGATTTTTTCGAATCCAATGCTACGGATGCATTGAAAATTAGGCAAAAAGGGGATAAGTATCATTTGATAAAAAAGGAAACTAATACGGCACATGAAAGGATTGAGCATGTTATCGATATCAAAAAGGGGGAGTTCGACGCCTTAGTCAAGTGTACGGTACAATTTCATCGTAAAAAAAGATATTTTTATCCTTTCAAAAAGCATGTCTGCGAGATTGATTATTATCTCGATCGTCTGGATGGATATGCTCGAGTTGAGGTTGAATTTGAAAACGATGAAGACATGTTCAATTTTATTAGTCCTGAATGGTTCGGCAATGAGATTACTGAAATTAATCATGAAATTCATGAAAATCTTGGCATTGTGACGTTTGAAGAAATGCAAGAAAGATATCGCCAGTGCGGTATCGAACTTTCCCGGGTAGTGCTCCCAAATTAACAGATAGTTGAATAACTTTTTTTACAGCGATTATTTTTTTGTGCTTGTCAGTCGGGGTAAAGAAACGTACAATAATAGTGAAAATAAGTGTATTCATAAAAATTATGAGCAATTCGGCTTTAATCAATCATATTATTAATCACCCCTTAGTACGAGCCGCTTTTAAACTGGATGTAAACCATATTCACGGTACTGCGCATTGGCGCAGAGTAGAGCAGCTCGGCCAATATTTAGCCAAACGCAATGGAGCGGATATCACCGTCTTGTCTTTGTTTGCCTATCTTCATGATGCTCGACGAGAGACCGATCATCACGACCGCGATCACGGCAAGCGATCAGCTATGCTGGTAGAGGAGCTTTACAATGCAGGTGACTTGGAGTTGTCAGAAGAGCAGTATGAACAATTGCGCTTTGCTTGTGCAGAGCATAACTCACGCTCGGCACAAAGTGATGATATTACTGTGCAAACCTGTTGGGATTCGGATCGCTTAGATTTATGGCGGATTGGGGTTATTCCAAATCCAGAATATTTATATACGGCCGAGGCGAAATTACCAGCCACCATCGAGTACGCCAGCCGATTAGTTAATCAGTAATTTATCAATATGGAATTAACCCCACTTATTCAAAAAGCCATCGACCTGGCAGCCAAGTTGCATCTGGGTCAACGACGCAAAGGCAAGGAAGGACTACCTTATATCAGCCATCCTTTTTCGGTGGCTTGGATATTAAGCAATTATACCGAGGATGAGGAAATAATCGCCGCTGCCTTGTTGCATGATGTTTTGGAAGATGTAAAAGGCTATAGCTTTGATGATTTGGCCCGTGATTTTAATCCTCGCGTGGCCGAGCTAGTTAAAGAGGTGAGTGAGGACAAAGATCCGAATATCGAAGAAGATGCTAAGGCTACGTGGGAACGACGCAAACAAAATTACCTTGATAATTTGTGCGATGACAGTCAGGGTGCACTCATGATTTGCGCCGCTGACAAAATACATAATATTCGCTCAACGATTCAGGGGTATGACGAATATGGCGAGAAATTTTGGGATTTTTTCAATTCTCCGGCGGAGCGGCGTATTTGGTTTTATGATGAGATTTATGCCATTTTATTACCTCGACTCGATAGTCCGATTGTATTAGTTCTCAAAAACGAGCTAGAAAGACTCAAAGAGTACCTAGCCTATACAAAAACCTAAGCTTCTGCTATAATAGCAGGATATAATTTTTAGATTTAACTATGGCCGAAGAAGTCGTATTGCGTTTCGAAGACGTTAGATTCGAATTTACCTATCAAAAACCATTATTAGACGATGCTTCGTTTAGCGTACGCAAAGGCGCTAAGATTACTTTAATGGGGCAAAATGGTGCAGGCAAGAGCACTTTGTTTGGCTTGATTCGGGGTGAGCTGACACCGAAAAGTGGCAAGATTTCTGTAGCTCAAGGCGCTACTATTGGTACCGCTCTGCAAACCATTGCTCGGGAGGAATTAAGCCTCTCAATTGAAGCCTATTTTGCTCAAGCGTTTGAACAAAAACCTGCCAATTTACTCAGCCGTGCCAGTAAGGCTTTGGATGCGGTAAATTTAGTAGTGCCATTCGATCGTAAACTGTCAGATTTATCCGGCGGTCAGCAGGCTCGTTTGCTTTTGGCCTATGCCTTAATTCAAGATCCGGATATTTTATTATTAGACGAACCGACTAACAACTTAGATCAGGCAGGCATCGACCACTTAATCGGGTTTTTATTAACCTATGACAAAACCGTCATTGTTATTTCACATGATGCTGACTTTTTAAATTGTTTTACCGAGGGGGTAATATATTTGGATGTGCACAGTCATAAAATTGAGAGTTATGTGGGCGATTATTTAACCGTGGTTGAAGAAATCAGTAAACGGGTTGAACGTGAACAAATGAAGAACGCTCAGTTGGAAAAACAAATCAAAGACAGAAAAGAAAAGGTAAACTTTTTTGCCAACAAAGGTGGTAAGATGCGCAAGTTGGCTCAGAAGCTACGCGAAGAAACCGAAGATTTGGAAGAGAACAAAGTTGATGTCCGCCGCGAAGATAAAACCATCCGTAAGTTTATTATTCCAGCTCAAGATATTGCCGGTCCGATTATAACGATTACTTCGGTTACCACCATTAAAAATCATGAACCGGTGGTGCGACCGCTCGAGATGATTATCCGCAAGCGGCAACATGTTTTAGTTTCTGGCCCGAACGGCATTGGCAAGAGCACGTTTTTACGTACGCTGGTCACCGGCAAAAATAGCGGTGCTAAGATTCTCGAAGGGGTTAAGATTGGCTACTACAGTCAAGATTTTGCCACTCTAGATTTTAATCAGACCGTGTTCGATTCGCTAGAAAGTGTATTGGCCGACGGTATGGATACCCAAGAGATGCGCACCATTGCTGGTGGTTTTTTAATTACTGGCGAATTGATGGGTCGGCAAATAGCCGAGTTGTCCGAAGGGCAAAAAGGCTTACTTTCTTTTGCCCGCTTAGTCGTTATGCAACCTGGGTTGTTGATTTTAGATGAGCCAACCAATCATATTAATTTTCGCCATATACCGGTAATCGCCAAGGCGATTGATGATTACGAAGGACCATTTTTGTTGGTTAGTCATATGCCCGACTTTGTAAAAGAATTACGCATTGATGATTATTTGGAGCTGGCTAAAATATAGGGTATGAAATATGATGTTGTGGTTATCGGTGGCGGCGCAGCAGGTCTCTTAGCAGCTGGTCGTGCCAGCGAATTAGGCGCGCGAGCACTACTGCTCGAAAAAAATAATCGGTTAGGCGTTAAACTACTCATGACGGGTCATGGCCGCTGTAATATCACCAACAACACAGAAGACGTTCGCGCTTTTGCGGCCAAGTTTGGCCGGTCAGGCGCATTTTTGTTTTCCGCGTTAAGTCGGTTCGGGGTTAAAGAAACTATTGCCTTTTTTGAATCGCGTGGTCTGGCCACTAAAATCGAAAAAGATAATCAGGTTTTCCCGCAAAGCGATTTAGCCACTGATGTATTAAGGGTCTTATCCGAATATTGCGCGGAACATAAGGTGATGATTAAAACCAACAGCGTTGTTAAATCAATTATCACCGGCAATAATCGAGTAGTTAAACTGAAATTGGTCGATGGTCAAGAAGTGCACGGTGAAAAATATATCGTGGCCACTGGCGGTCGGACTTATCCGGCCACTGGCTCCACTGGTGATGGGTATGCTTGGCTTAGTCAGCTCGGCCATCGAGTAGTGGCACCCATGCCGGCACTTACTCCGATTATTGGTCGAGAATCATGGTTGGCTGAACTCGAAGGGGTGAGTCTGAAGCACATCGGCATCACCGCTATGGTTAATGATAAGCAGATTGCCACAGCCAAAGGTAGCGTGATTTTTACTAAAGAGGGCATCAGTGGTCCAGCCGTTTTTGTGGTTAGTGGGGCGGTCGGTCGGGCAGTGTCTCAAAACGTTTTACTACATCTTGATTTGTTGCCTTTTTTATCAGAGGAAAAATTAGATCACGAATTGCAATACGAATTTCATCAGCAAGGCAAGCGGACGGTTGCGAATATTTTGGCCAATAATTTACCGCATCGTTTAGCAGATATGATGGTGCGTTTGGCCGATATTAACGAAACAACTTTTGGTCATGTGGTTTCCCGAGAAGCTCGGTTGGCCTTAGTTAAACTGCTTAAAACTTTGCCGATTACCGTTAAAGCGGTTGGTGGGTTTAACGAGGCCATGATTACTAGTGGCGGCGTAGCCTTAGCTGAAGTCAATCCCAAAACCATGCAATCGAAAATAGTTGAAAATTTGTATTTTGCCGGAGAAATTTTAGATCTAGACGGTCCCACGGGCGGATACAATTTGCAAGTTGCCTGGAGTACGGGCTTTGTGGCAGGAGAAGCGGCCGCAGTATAATTAACACACCCCGCCCCTATCGGGGCACCCCTCTCAAGAGGGGAATTTTAAATTGCGGCAATTCGGAATTTATTCCCCTCTTGAGAGGGGTGGCCAAAGGCCGGGGTGTGTTCCCCTTTTTAAGTTGGCTGGCAAGCCGTGGTTTTATTCCCCTCTTGAGAGGGGTGGCCAAAGGCCGGGGTGTGTTGTGCTCTTGAGAGGGGTGGCCAAAGGCCGGGGTGTGTTGTGCTCTTGAGAGGGGTGGCCAAAGGCCGGGGTGTGTTGTGCTCTTGAGAGGGGTGGCCAAAGGCCGGGGTGTGTTATCTATTAAATATTATCTAATTTTTTTATGTCAAAAGAAAAAATTATCATACTGCTAACCGTATTTGTCGATGTATTAGGCATCGGGATTGTTATTCCGGTGATGCCGTATTTTGTCAAAGAAGTCGGTGGCTCGCCGGTAATTATCACCACCTTATTTGCTATCTTTTCGTTATTCTCCTTTTTTAGCGCCCCAATCCTTGGTGCCCTGTCCGATCGTATCGGTCGTCGTCCGGTTTTAATTATCAGTTTGGCTAGTACGGCCCTGGGTTGGTTTGTCTTTGGTGCAGCCAAGACGGTGGTGATGCTGTTCGCCGGGCGCATTATCGACGGTGCGGCAGCAGGTAATTTCCCCATCGCCCAAAGCTATATGGCAGATTTATCTAAAGACGCTAAACAGCGAACGCAGAATATGGGCTTGATGGGGGCGATCTTCGGCATCGGGTTTATTATTGGTCCAGCGATTGGCGCCTTGTTATCGCACATCTCTATTACTACCCCGTTTTATTTTGTGGGTGCATTAGCCACTATTAACACCATTGCTGCCATATTCTTTTTACCAGAAACTAATAAAAACAAGGCCGTTGGTCGTAAGATTTCAATTAATCCGTTTCGACCGATAATCATGGCTGCCACCGATAAACTCTTAAAATCGAGATATCTGGCCTGGTTTTTATTCAGTTTGGGCATCTCGGTGCAGCAAGCCATTTTTGCTTTGTATATGCAACATGCGTTTAATCTTAGTATTGCTGCAACAGGTTATGTCATGGTGGCCATGGGCTTGATTTTAGTTTTAAATCAAGCATTTCTCTTAAAACATGTTTGGTTAAAATATTTTAAAGAATCGACACTTGAGATTTGGGTGTATCTGTTTTTCGGTATTAGCTTTTTAATTATGGCCGTGCCCCAAATCTGGATTTTTGCCATTGGTATCATTGGCATGGCCATGGGGCAATCGATTATTCGAGCAGTGGTTACCAGTCGTATCACCGGTTTTGCCGAACCGAGTCGGCGTGGCGAGGTGGCAGGCATTATGTCTTCGGTGATGACCTTGGCCATGGTCATTGGTCCTTTTGCCATCGGTCCGATTTATCTCTATAACGAGCACTGGCCGTTTATTATTGCTGGGTTGGTTTTGTTTATGGCCTTTGCGGTGATGTATCGCTGTTGTGGCAATATTCCTGAAGAAAAATTCGAGCACCAAGAGACCGAGCCGGTTGAGGTGATTTCATAATATTCCCCTTTTGAAGGACTGGTATACCAGGTATTATTCCCCTCTGGAGAGGGGTGCCCCGACAGGGGCGGGGTGTGTTACCCCTCTGGAGAGGGGTGGCCGCGTTAGCGGATGGGGGTGTGTAGTGATTTCGAGAAAAGTGCCAAGCCGGCGTGTTTCCCCTCTGGAGAGGGGTGCCCCGATAGGGGCGGGGTGTGTTTTTCTCTAGAATGAAAGCCGCAGTGTCTTATTCCCCTCTGGAGAGGGGTGCCCCGACAGGGGCGGGGTGTGTTTTTCTCTAGAATGAAAGCCGCAGTGTCTTATTCCCCTCTGGAGAGGGGTGCCCCGACAGGGGCGGGGTGTGTTATTATTCCGGGTGTGTTATCCTTTTTTCTAAAAAAAGACCCTGCATCGCGAAATGCAGGGTCGGGTAAGGTGCGATTGTCTAGGCGATTAAAAGCCTAGATTTTTGGTTAGACCGCGTTTGAATGTTTGCCACCAGCCAGTGGGCTGGTAGTTAGCCAGCGTTTCAAGCCTGGCTTTGAGCAGTTTGATGGTTTCCGGGTTGTGCCCATTAACCGCTTCGGCTGTCTCAACGGCCATCTCGGCGCGATAGGCCAACGATTTAATGTCTGCCTCGTTGGCATTGTAGATTGATGGTGCGGCAGGTAGCGGGTTCATGACCGCTGCCTGGAGTTTGTCGAGTTGATAGTCGGCAAAGCCAGCCAGAGCCACTGGTTTGAGGCGGTAGAAGGCCTCGGTCTGTTCGCCGACATCGACTCCCAGGTGGTTCAGCTCGAGCAGCAATTTTTCGACTGCGCCGACTAAATAGGCGCCATCGTAGAAATCTGAGACCCGTTTTTTTTCGACAAAGTCTTTGAGACGACTAAACTGGTCATTGAGCTCTGCCAGTTTTACATCCGGCAAGAGCATGTCTAGCCGGTTTTGCAGGTCGGAGACATTGGCTCCTTCGTTTTTAGCCGCCATAATTTTTTCTTGGGCTGATAAAAAGGCAGCTCCGGCAGAGAGGTCGGGTAGGCCAACAACTGGCAAGGCGTAGCCGTTAATTTTGGCATCGCAGGTAGCCAACCAAACTCGGGCCTCGCGAATGCGCACTTCTTTGCGAAGACGGGGTAATTGTTTCTCGGCCATGCGGGTGTCGATACCGAGCGCCTTGAGGCGCTTGATTTCGTTTTCCGATCGCTCTAAAACTTCTTGAGCGGGCAGAGTAGTATCACCGCCTTTGCCACTGGCGTAGGCCTCCAGGTCGGCAACTGCTTTTTTCAACAACCGTTCGCGTGCTGCGGTCACCCTCTTTTTGAAGGCGGCTTCGGCTTTGGCGACTTGTGCGCCTTTAGCCTTGGCCCTTTGAATAACGGAGAAATCTTCAGCGATCATCTCTTCGATGATTCTCAGATTGCCACTGTAGCCGTAGTTGTCGATGGCAGTAGCATCGGCTTGGAGCTTCAGCTCCATGGTTTTCAACCAAATATCAGCACTGGTTGGGGCGGTGGTGGCCAGGGTGGGGGAGACGAGGGCGATTACGAGAATCGCGACGGGCCAAAAAAGCTGTTTCTTCATTTTGCTGCCTCCTTGTGGTGGTGATATGGTGGTGGAGCTAGGCTCCGTTAATGAAAAGGGCGGATAATAATCACTTATCTATAGCATAATTAGACAATATTGTCAATGAAAACGGTTTTTTTGTCAATTCGAATCGTTTTTAATCATTTGAAACGCATTCATTTGTCATGCCTGACCTGATCCGGCATCTGGTTATGATAAAAACAGATCCCGCATCTCCGCTTCGCTGCGTGCGGGATGACAACGTGGAGAAACACTGTGCGCGGGATGACAACGTGGAGAAACACTGCGTGCGGGATGACAGAGTGGAGAAACACTGCGTGCGGGATGACAGAGTGGAGAAACACTGCGTGCGGGATGACAACGTGGAGAAACACTGCGTGCAGGATGACAGACATCTTCTTTGTCATGCCGGACCTGATCCGGCATCTGGTGATAATTATAACAAAAGTTAAATTTTTTAATATTATGGCTAATATTAAATATTATATTATTATAGATACAAAAATAAGATCATAGCTATTGACAAAAAATGATAAATTTGTTATACAGTAAGTAGTTATTTTTGAACATTTACAAATAGATAAGCGCATATCGCGCTATTTTTTTTCGGCTCGTCAAGCCATAAACCGGGTTTCTACCCAATACCCCTCTCGAAAGGAGAACACCATGAACCAGCTTCAGACTATCGGCCGTTTCTTCGTCATTTTGAGCGTCAGCCTCTTGCTGACAATTACCATCAACGTGCCGAGTTCGGCTTCGTTGGTAATTCAACCCTGGGCATTTGATTTGTCCAGGACAACGTTCACGGATTCGGGGGGAACTCATCCGGTTCAAAGTATTGACTGGGTGGGTGTCTACAATGTTAACGGATACATGGGACCCACAACCATCGAGTTGCAGACACCTACAGTCAACTGGACCGTCGACCGGATTAATGCCAAGATAAATATCTTATCTGGTAACCCGTTTGCCATCCAGGGTTTGGATGGTACAGGCAATGTTGTAACCAATTATTTGGAATTCGATCTAATCTGGCCCGGATACAGTGCCGCCTTTGAGTTTGCATTCATGACCAAAGGTCACCTCCTTGATCAAGGCTACTCAACTAGTTGGTCGGAACCAGACAAGGATTGGTTGGGTAGTGCTTTTGTAAGAATAGACCCCAATGAATGGATTTGGACACCAGATCAAGCAGCAGTACCGGAACCTTCAACCTGGCTATTGTTTACCTTTGGCCTTGCTGGCGTAGCTTACGTGCGCCGTTGCAAAAACTCGGCTTAGTTGTAAAGCCGAATGCACTTCTATAAAAAAGGGCTTCCTCGGAGGCTCTTTTTTCTTTGCCAAGTTTTGTGCTATAATATAAATG
>Ga0194044_10000114_pt1 | contig 32731 bp, 33 predicted proteins | sample JunL4417m_MetaG_FD_155460 | JGI IMG/M metagenome (GOLD analysis project Ga0194044, IMG submission 155460) | Anoxic zone freshwater microbial communities from boreal shield lake in IISD Experimental Lakes Area, Ontario, Canada - Jun2016-L442-17m | ecosystem: Environmental > Aquatic > Freshwater...
ATACAAACCTATTGACTTAGGATTTTAAATATTTGACTGGATAATTTAACCAAATCAGTCGCTGATTTTTTATAATAAGCCAACGCGCCTAGCGCCAGGCATTTTTTTATCTCCTCGTCTTGCCCAAGATTACTTAAAATAATAACTGGAATATGTTTAGTTTTTTTATTTTTTTTTAATGATGCCAAAACTTCAAAGCCATTCACTTTTGGCATCATTAAATCAAGCAAAATGAGATCTGGTAACTCTTTTTTACTAAGAAGTAGACCAATTTCTCCATTTGTGGCCGAAATTACATCAAAGCTATCGCTAAGCAACTCAATATTAAGGGCTTTTAGCAGGATGTCATCATCCTCCATGACAACAATTTTTTTAAGTTTAGACATTGATTATTTGCTTAAGTTAGAACATTTTTATTATATCATACATCATCATCCTTGACTATCTAATCGCTCGCCCATGACATATGTAACTCTACGAGTACAAAATATAACACATTCTTATAATATTCCTAGATTTGGCCAAATTGTCGGTCAACCAAAGGTGGATATTAAATAAAATCAGACATCGTTTGTCACCAGAAGCGAAGAAGAGGCCCGAGTGGATGTATGTGATCAAATTTTAGCGTAATAACAACATTTCTAAAGCAGCCAAGAAGCTAGGCGTTTTGCACCCCTGGCTCTCACAGATTCATAACAAGTGGCTAGACTACAAAGCTAATTAGACAATCTAGCTGAGAAGGCTTTTATTTTTACTACACGAGCCAGAGAGGTCATTCATTAACGGAGACTCTGAGACCAAGCGCACAAGCCTTAGAAGCGTGGGTACAAAGTTTGTTTTGATGGATAAAATACTAGTATTTAAGCCACAAAAGTGGCTTGCCCTAGTCAACAATATTTGCGAAGAACAAAATGTCATATCTGCAACCTTCGAAAGAATAGGTTTTGGTCTAGGTAAAAGAAAAACAGCTGATAAATCAGCTGTTTTTCCTGTTTGGCACGGAGCGAACCACTGGACTCGAACTAAAGTTAGCCAAGTTATACTCGATTGGGCGACTCTGATGCCTATTATTATGCCCTGGAGGCCGTATTTGAGCGTTACGATTTCGAGGGGGATATTCTACCCGAACTAAATATTAATTAATTTTTTATCTGTCCTGGATGTTAGTTAATATTTAAAATTTATATAAATATGGTGCCACAATATTGACACGCATTAGTGACGGCGGTTAGAACAAATTTCATTGAGAGCACCGAACACATCTATATTCCTGACTTAAGTGGTGATGAAATCAAGTATTAATTCAATTTACTCTACACCTCTACTCACTACATCCTCTCTTCTGGTCGAAGATATTTACTAGTCAATCTTAATGCCACCTTCTTATATAAAACATAATATCCCATACACCCCATTGCCAACCCACCCAGGAAACCAACAACAGTGTGAAATTTCAACACGAACGTACCAATCGCTCCAATGGATGCAAACGGCAAAAACATCCAGAACAATGAACGCCATCGCTTATAAAGAAACAGCCCCATTAAAACAAGCGGTGCAACATGAATACTAGGGAAATCGCCAAGAGGCGTACTTGAAATATAAAAATCTTGTAAGTCCCTGAACATTCCCTCGCTTACGAATACATTCGAATTGGGGTCAAATGAAGTAAGCATAACCTCAGAAGCCGTGGTGGGAAAAACTAAATAAATTGCGTAAGTAACTAAAAATATAAGTATAACAGAAACGTAAAAGGATATAACCTGTACCGCACTAATTCTACGATTAAAGGCATATAATATTCCAGAAAGTGGCACGTAAAAAAGACAAGCTACGTATGGCCATACTATATAAATATTAACAGGAGTCCAGGCATCAATAAATGTTTTAAGTGAAACTGCCTCCGTGAGCCTTCCCCCCAATTCGCAAATAGCTATATATTGCATCATTAGCAAATATAATAGATAGCAAAGAGGAATAAACAAAAGAAGTTTGAACCAAGTACTTTGATTTAATTTATCTGATATTTTCATACTCTCAATTATAGCACGAGTTGCATGAGCAAAAATAGTGGAAATAAAAAAAGCTCTAAATTTGAGCTATTTTGTGATGTGCGTATTAATTTCACTCCACACCCCTGCTCATTATATCTCCGTTGTGACCGCGTAATTCCTGGCAGCAAAATCGTATTGGGTGATGAAAATATTTTTGAGTGGCACAACTGAATTTAATTCGTAGAACACCAAGGTGGACTCACGATATTCTCGCTCATCGACACTGCGATAAGAAAGTGGCGCCAAGCCATGCGCCATTAAGACTGCATTAGCCAAGAGGCGCCCTGTGCGCTTGTTACCATCTTCAAATGGCTGGATGTAGGAAATACCAAGCACAGCCATCAAAGCCTTTGCGTATGGCGATTTTAGTCGGTCTATCAATATGATGAGGCTATCTAGTGCTTCAGCAATCTGAAATTCATTATCCAGTGGTCTATAAACGGATCCGGTAATACCTACCGCTCTCTTGCGAATATTTACACCTACGCCCAAATCCTTGACCATAATCCTGTGCAGCTCCTCAATATTGGCACGCGAGAGATTCCTGAACTGCTCAGCATTGGTGCGCACATACTCAAAGGCGTCCTTGTGATTTAAGATCATTCTCGTTTCATCCTTGCTATGATTTGGGGCCGCAATATTGTCCATAATCAATTTCTCGGTATCAAGCAAGGTGTAGGTATTGCCTTCAATTTTAGACGACTTCCAAGCTAACTCAATGATTAAACGCTGGAGCTCTTTCTTGCGAATACTCTCTGGTAAATCATGAGTCCTGCTGTGATATTCTTTGGTAGCTAGATTGAGTTTGGCTACTTCCTCATCTGTCAAAATATCTTCTGGAAAATCAACGAGTAAAGAGAAATTAAAACCTTTCTGCCCATGACGTTTGTCGGGCTCAATGGCGCAATAGTCTGCCACGCTTATATCAGCCAAAACACGACCCATTATGGCCACTGAATACACTGTTGAGCGACCAGAACCAGCCACGGTCAAAAAACCGACGCTGGCCATGTCAGACAAAAGTCTCTTAATAGTAACCAACGAAATCTTTTCTTTAATGCTTTCTATTTCAGCATGTATCTGAGAAGAAGAAAGTTCATTATTTTTTAGCAAAATATCAATGATTTTTTGCTGTTTTTGGCTAATATTTATCATATTCGTATCATTTAGATGCTTTTATCGTATCATATTGATACGATTAGGTCAATACTTTGGTGATATTTGTGTATCATCCACTGACTTATTGTATATCATTTTTAATACAAAAATCGAGTTTGCGTATCAATTAATTAATTTGGCACCACCGTAATCATCATCATAAACCAGATTATCAGACCTTCTTTTTTCAGTCACCGGATTAAAATCATCAAGCGAAAATGACTCTAGCGGTCTCAATCCTCTGCCCGCATATTCGAGAGTTCTAAATAAATAAACATAAAAAGAACCAGAATATCGATAACGCCTAATACAACGTTCAATATTTTGTTCAATTTTATCATTATAACCACGCCAATTTTTCAGCTTCTGATTATCGATCCACTGATTAGTGAGCCCTGTTAATAGACTTATGAGTCGTTGCTTGGCTAACAGATTCCCCTTCTGCGCGACCCTGACTAACTTAATACAAATTAAGTTGCATATTATTTTATCTTCTTTATTGATTTGAACTAAAAATGTATAAAGCTTTTCCCTGTATCTTGATAACGCAATCTCAACCTCGGCATTGTTATTATATAATTCGATTCCTTGCTTTATCTTTACACCCTTATACCACAGTTTCTGATGTTTATAATCCAATCGACAAACAACAGCATCCCAATCTATACCACCCAGCTCAGTTATAATATTTTCTTTTATGAATTTATACGAAACCTTGAGGCGATGTTTAATCCAAACATCATCAAAAGTTATCGGTTGTTTTTTACTTAATGACCTGTTGATATTTTTTAAAGCTTGATCAAAATTCATATTGTGTATTATAAAATACACTAAACAAATATGCTAATAGCCCAGAAAACCAAAAACTGCCCCTTTGGACAGTTTTGGCTCTAATAATCTTGATTGGCACGGGATGAGGGAATCGAACCCCCGCCAAAGGATTTGGAGGCCTTCGTTCTACCATTAAACTAATCCCGCAATTGAATTGTAATTAACTTTTGTATTATATTCTTTATTTCATTATACACATTTTTATCATAATACTTAACATTTAAGCACCCTTGATAATTTTCTTTTTTGTTTTTACCAGTATTTGATTTTAAATATGGTTTATTAAATTGCTTAATTGGAATATTTGTAACTCCGGACCAAAACTGCATCTGTGCTTCACCATCGTGATACTCGTGTAAGTGAATTAACCCCCGAAATTTTTTTTCATCAATCTGAAAAGCTTTTCTAAATACTGATAAAAAAAATCGAATCATTTCTGGATCAGCATTGGTATACGACACTGCAGAATTACTCTCATGCTTTGTGCCTTCACACCAATACAATAATGCGCAATGGGTTTTGCAATCTAGCCTGTTAAAAAAAATATTACGATATAACTTTTCAACCTCATTAACAACCAATAACTCTTTCGCTATTCTTTTTCTTCGATTTGAATCAACTCCCTTTTTTCTGCCCGCATCACCTCTATCGACCAAACGCTTTTCAGCACTAGCAGACAATTTTACATTTCTTGTCCATACGTTGGCCGTACTTTTTGAAATTCCCAGGGTTTCACTTATTTCTAGATAAGATAACCCCTGAATTCGTAATTCAACAGATTTTTCTCTCACATCTAACTCCTTCATAAAAAATAAACCAAGAAACTGGGTTACCTAAACCGCTCTCTTAGTTTAACAAAAACTCACTAACGGGTCAATTATTTGGTTTCTTTGTGCATGGTGTGCGTCTTGCAATTCTTGCAAAACTTTTTCATTTCCAATCGAGTTTTGAGCGTCTTCTTATTTTTCCGGGAAAAATAATTAACCGTTTTGCATTCGGTGCACTCCAACTTGATCATGTTGTCTTGGCTCATGTTCGTGCTAATTAATAATAACAGTGGGTGGTGAAGGATTCGAACCTTCGAAGGCGAAAGCCAACAGATTTACAGTCTGTCCCAGTTGACCGCTTTGGTAACCACCCTAAATAAACCTGAGCCGATGAGCGGATTTGAACCGCTGACCCCTTCCTTACCATGGAAGTGCTCTACCAGCTGAGCTACATCGGCATAAAAATTAAAAAAGCAAAATGCGTATTAACTTCCCTGCATTTGCTTGGGCTAAAAATACTCAATTTTTGTCAATATAAAAATTGAGCTAAAATTAATTACAATTGATCAACTTCTCGCCTTAAATCGGCCAATTTCTGATTTTCTGGATTAACCGTACTTAACCGTTCATAGGCATCCAAGGCGGCAATTTTGTCTTTTATTATTATACTGATTCTCAGCTTGGTGTCAAGAAAGCGAGGACTATTAGCTTCCAGCTTCAACGCCGCCTCAATATACTCCAAACCACCGGTATAATCCTTGGTTTCTTCGCAAACAATAGCCAATTCATAATACGTTTGGGCACGTTGATTGTTTAATGCCAACATTTTCAGATACTCCTCTTTGGCGCCTGCCCAATCCCCTTCTGCCTCAGCCACCATTGCAAGACTCTCATAAGATTCTTCATCATCGGACTTCAACTTTAAAACATGCTCAAAAGTCTGTTTGGCGGTGTCAAAATCCTTACGGTCAACATACAACTTGCCTAATTCTTTAAACGCTTTAATGTTTTTGCTGTCCAAACTAATAACCTCAATTAATCGTTTTTCTGCATTTGGATAATCTTCTGATTTACGCAATTCATCTGCTTCATTAAACAGTTGTTTAAGTCGCTTTTCCAAATCAATCGGACTTTGCACTTGGTCTTTCTTGTATTTTTCCTTCATCTCTAATAGTCGCTGATATGCCATTCGCGAGAATTTCACTAACCAAATTCCCACTGGTCCAAGTAGGCGAGCGATTCGACCGTACCACTTTAATATATTTCGCTTCAATCGATTACTAAGAATTCGCTCTTTAAAGCGAGCTTCTTTTTCAGCTGGAATATTGTTTACATCTAAGCTGGCCAGGGCAGGAAATTTCTTAATAGCAATACTTGCCAGTACCGCAAAACTAAACAGAATTATAATTAAGGCAACTAAATCGTACATAATAATTAGGTTTCAATACTTGAAGGAATAATGCAACCAGCACTTCCAAAAACTTTAATCTTGCCGGCAACTACTGCCTCAACCGCAGCAATCGTTGGCTCGAGTAATTTGCGTGGATCTGTTTCGTTCGGATTCGCTTTGCAATTTTTAATTAATGTTTCACAAAACGCAACTTTGATATCGGTACCAATATTGATTACGTTTATGCCCTCTTTAATACCGCGAATAATATCAGCATCTGGAATACCTGAACCACCGTGCAGTATAAATGGTATACTAATCTGTTTTATAATTTTATTCAAGAGAACAAAATCTACCTCTTCGTTTTCATAATAGCCATGGGCTGTGCCGATACCGGCTGCAATTGTGTCAACACCGGTCTGCCTTACAAACGCAATCACATCATCAGGATTTGCCTTGGGAATATCGATTACGCCGCCGCGACTGCCGTGTCCGCCGACCATCGCCCCCACCTCACCCTGAACCCATACATTTTTAGTATGGGCAAATTCAACCACTTGTTTAGTAATTGCAATATTCTCATCAAGCGGCAAGGAAGAAGCATCGATATGTACAGAAGTAAAGCCAGCATTAATGCACTCTAATACCGAAGCGAAACTAGAGCCATGATCGAGATGCAAAGCAATCGGCACGTTTTTAGCTACATTCTTGGCCACCGTCGAGACTAAATGGGTGACTGGCTTCAGGCCCATATATTTAATCGTACTTTCTGAAACTTGAATGATCACCGGCGAACAGGTCGCTTCGGCTGCACGCGCCACGCCCAAAGCCGATTCGACATTGTGAATGTTAAACGAGCCAATGGCATAACCATGTTTATCTGCTTCGGATAATAAATCTTTAATATGTACTAACATAGATTATTTTTTAGCTTAACATGGCTTTTGCCACTTTATAAAATTCCTTGGCATCAAGACTGGCACCACCCACCAGCAAACCGTCGATATTTTCCAAATCAATAAAGCCTTTAACATTTTTACTCGAGATACTACCACCATATATGATGCGAAAATTGCGACTTGCAGCCTGAGGACCAAACATGTCGTTTAACGTCAACTTAATAATCTTATGAGCATAGACTGCTTCCTCTGGATCAAGAGCGATGCCAGAGCCGATTGCCCAAATTGGCTCATAGGCCAAAATAACCTGCTGATTGGCTAACAAATTAATACCGCCTAACGACTGTTGTAATTGATGAACTAAGACAAAATCACGCCGATCAGTCTTGCGCTCATCATCGTTCTCACCCAAACAGACTACTGGTGTAATTCCATCCAAATTTAAAATAGCTTTTAATTTCTGATGGATCATTTCATAATTTTCAAGCAAATATTTTCTGCGCTCGGAATGACCGATGATGGCATAATTGCACCCGACTTCAGCCAACATACTCGCAGCAATCTCACCAGTGAAAGCACCCTTCTCTTCCCAAAATACATCTTGGGCAGCCAAACCAACATTAGACCCTTTTAAAATTTTCTTAGCCTCGAGTAAAGACAAAAAATTTGGTGCCACTGCAATTTGACCGCCTTTAAAACCAGCGAACACTTCTTTCATTTGTTTTGTCAGAACGAGAGTTTCCGCCAAACTTAATTTCATTTTCCAGTTGGCAATTACTACCTTGTCCTTACTTGGATTTGGGCTAACCATATAGTATTTTTTACTAATTAACTGCTTCAATTATAGCGAAAATTGATTAATTAGGCAAATTACGGCCACTGATAATTTTCATACCCCCAATTAACCAATTTTTTGGTTTCCGTGAAACGGGCATCCTCGCTGCCCGCACCTAAAATCACGGAAATTACCTGATTGCCATCCTTATCGGCAAACAACCCAACAAAGCAATATCCTGCAGCCTCCAGGTGTCCAGTTTTACCGCCCAAAACAGTAAATGTTTGCTTTTCTCCATCTAATAATTGATTAGTGCTTACTGCCGATACACGCTTACCTTGTTTGGTGGACAAAACATAGGCATCTTGACTGGTTGCTTTTAAAATTTCCGGATGAGCCATTGCCGTTTTCACTAAGATAGCTAACTCACGAGCGGTTGATTGATTTTTTACATCCAGGCCGACCACGTCGAAAAATTCGGTTTTTTCCAAGCCCAAATCCTTGGCCTTTCGATTCATCTTTTCTAAAAAATCAATTGTCGATAAGCCGGTTGAATGAGCCAGGGCGACCGTCTCGCTATTCCCTGAAGCAACCAGGCTGACATTAAACAAATCTTTAATTGTTACTTTGTCGCCACTATAAAAATAAATCTTACCCCCATCACGACGGTCAGCGGGAATAATCTCATAGACCTGATTCCAGCCCGGATTGTTTTCCAAAAAAACCAGAGCAGTCATTAGCTTGGTGATGCTGGCAATCGGTCGTGGCTCAGTTGCCGCTTGAGCATAAAGTTCAGTTTCGGTATCGCGGTCGAGCAAGTAAGCGCTTTTTACCTGAATTACCAATGGCGTGGTTGTTGCATTTTTAAAAACTGGGAGTCGTGGCATTGCTGTTGGTAGGGCGGCACCGCTCTGATATTTAATCGGCTGACCAACCAAACAAAGCGGCTCACCGCTAAACAGCCGATTGCTGGCTAAACGAACCAAGTGATTGGTATAGCTTTGATGCCAATGAATTAATGGCGGCATGGAAGGCCAACGCCATTCAGTAATATGCCAACTGACATTAAGGTAAAAAAAAGCCGACAACAGTGTTCCAATTAGGCTAGCAAAAATCATTTATATAGGTATGTTAGAGGTTAGGTTCTGCTCCGGCTAACACGCGATCGATGGTATCATCTTGATGTAACCGATCATAGTCTGGCAATTCCGCTACATCATTCAAGCCTAAAAAGCGGATAAAATCTATGGTAACGGAATAATAGGTTTCTTGGGTTTCTTTTTTAACTTTACCCTCAATCAAACCACGCAACATTAGATTGCGCAAAATCAAGGAACAATTAACCCCGCGAATACGATCAATATCCAGTTTGGCAATAGGGCCACGATAGGCGATAATGGTTAGTGTCTCAAGGCTTGGCCGTGATAGCTCACCAGTGGTTTCATCTTTAATAAACTCCTGTATCACCTTGGCATTTTCGGGTGCGCTCACCATCTGCAAACTTTGCGCATGCCGAATAATTTGCACGCCGCTGACAGCACCTTTATAACGCTCCACCAATTCCTCAGCTGCATACTCCACTTCTTCAAGCGGAGCTTTAACCACCTCGGCAATATTTTTTAAGGACAACGCCTTGGCAGAAACAAATAATAACGATTCGATTTGAGAAGATAAGGTATTCATAAAAATATAATTATACTCGTGAAATTTCAATTTCGCCAAACAGCTCACCCTGTCCAACCGTCACCTCACGCATCCGCACCAACTCGAGTAAGGCTAAAAAACTAACAATGATTTCCGTATTGTTTTGCGCTTCAGCCACTATCTTGTTAAAGCCAATGCTAGCTTGTTTGATAAGTGAGTTTTGAATTGCCAAGATGCGCTCTTCAATGTGAATTTTGCGCTCCAACGTTTCTTCACGCAACAGCTCTTGAGCTGGTCGGAGTCGCGTTAATAATTCACTAAATACACTTCCCAGAGCGTCTTTGGTTAAGAGCTTTGGTGGGCTAAACTGTTTGCCAATACCCACGATTGCCTTGCGGTTGAACGGTCGCGCAAACATGAAGCGATGTTCGCTCAACATGGCTTGAATCTTTTTGCTGGCTTCCAAAAATTCTTGATACATGCGCAGCTGTTGCTCGAATTCCTCAATCTCTTCCTCTTCTTCTGGCTGCAAAAAGGGTAATAATGCCTTAGCTTTAATCAATAATAATTTAGCTGCCACAACTAAAAAATCAGCCATCTCTTCAGGATTATTGCACTCGACCGTCTTCAAATAAGCAATGTATTGATCGGCGATCTTAGCCAAGCTTACCTCGGCAATGTCCATCTCCTCCTTTTCAATCAATTGCAATAAGAGGCTCAAGGGGCCTTGAAATTTATCCAATTGAATAATCATGAATATTTTACGGTTATATCATAAATAAGCCCAAACAAAGTTTGTGCTGATTTCAGCTTTATTATACCCTGTTTTATTATTTTGGCAAAGAAAAAGGGCCACCGGTAAAAGTGGCCCCCTCGAGATGTAAAACGGAAATTATCTATTATTCGCCCAATAGTAACTGGTTAATTACGGCTGTTTCGCCAATATTAACCACAATGGGCAACTGGTTGGTGGTGGTGCGGTGAAGAGTAAATTCCAAGCTGTTGTTGGTATAAATCGGCCAACTAGCTTGAAGAAAACTGAGGATTGGTATGGTTTTATACCGTGAACCGTTTACTGGCGGAGGATATATATCCTTTCGCTTGGCATAATTTCGGTTGAAGATCGAAATTACCGCCGTAATTTGTTCATGGCATAATTCAGTCAGATCATGTAACGTGGAGAGCTCGTTGGCCACATTCTTTACCAGGAATACAAAATCAGATTTTCCAGGCAAAGTTGCCTCTGTTTCTACACTCCAAGCCTCATCACTAAAGACTAATTTTACCAAATGTGGACGAATGTTGGTCAAGGATGCGAATATTTCAATTACCTGTTCTGCGAGTTGTTGTCCATTTTCTGGCGTAGCATAAAAGTAAACTTGTCTGTCATTTAGCCACGTGGCTAAATTGTCAATCCCCAACTCATTGCCTGAACTTCTGGCAACTCCATCAAATACGGCAAACACCTCATAAAAAAGTATTGAAACGATTTTATTTAGAACCTCCTTATTGGCAAAAATTGCCTGTAGGTGCACATACTCAGACACAATAGTTGTTTTCGGCACTTGCCGGTCCAATCCCCTGATAATGGTTGGCTTGAGGTTAATAAGGGGGTCTACCCAGGCAAAACCATCCATATTACTTCTAACCTTGTTTGTTTTTGCTCTGTAGTACGCCGCTGCCGATTTCAGTACCTCGATTGCCCGCTTCCGCTCGCTCATGTCATACTCCTTGTGTTGGTTTTTTAACTATAATTGCCGTTGTTTTCTGAAATGAACATTTCTTAAAAAAGTATGATACAATTTTTATAATTTTTTGTCAAGGTTTCGACGATTTTTTAATAATAGCAGCTTGTCTTAACCCTAATTTTTTGCTAGAATAAACTTAGTTTAAAGGCCACCTGCATGGTCTATTTTTAAGGTTTATATTCAATCCAATATATGGCTACTGAAGAAAAAAAATCAACAGTTTACGATGCGAGTTCGATAACGGTTTTAGAAGGTTTAGACCCGGTTCGCAAACGTCCAGGTATGTACATCGGCTCCACGGGTGCTGCCGGCCTTCATCACTTAATTTGGGAAGTAGTCGACAATAGTGTTGATGAGGCTATGGCTGGGTTTGCAACCGATGTAGAAGTTACACTATTACCCGACAGATTGATAGAAGTTAGTGATAATGGTCGCGGCATTCCGGTTGGCATGCACAAAGTTACCGGCGTCTCTGCATTGGAAACAGTTTTAACCAAACTGCACGCTGGCGGTAAATTTGGTGGCGGCGGTTATAAAGTTTCTGGCGGTCTGCACGGTGTTGGCGTATCAGTTGTTAATGCGTTAAGCGATTATCTTAAAGCGACCGTTTATACCGATGGCAAAGAATGGGTTCAAGAATACAAACGCGGCATCCCTCAATCAAAGATTAAAGCCGTTGGGCCTAGTAAAAAATCAGGCACCACCATCACTTTTAGACCAGATGATACCATCTTCACTGAAACAGAATTTAATTGGGGTAAAATTTTAGATCGTCTTCGGCAACAAACCTACCTAACTAAAGGAATTTCCATTCGCGTTAACGATAAGCGCGAGGGCCACAGCCTCAAGGAATACAAGTTCCATTTTGAAGGTGGCATTAAGGCCTATATCCGTGCACTTAACCGCAATCAAGAGGTAAAAAACGATACTATTTTTTATGTAGAAAAAGAAGTTAAAGACGGCAAAGTCGAAGTAGCACTGCAATACAATAACGAATACAATGAAACATTATTAGCATTTGCGAACAACATCCACAACCCTGATGGTGGTACCCATGTAGTTGGCTTTCGCACCGCCCTAACTCGCACGCTCAACAGTTATGCTCGCGAGCATAAGTTGATTAAAGAAAAAGATGAAAATCTAACGGGTGAAGATGTACGCGAGGGATTAACCGCGATTGTGTCGGTTAAACTGACCGATCCGCAATTCGAAGGCCAAACCAAGGGCAAGCTGGGTAATACAGAAATGAAGGGCTATGTTGAACAAATTTTCGGCGAAGCCTTTACCTCTTTTCTTGAGGAAAGCCCCAAACAAGCCGAAGCGATTATCGGCAAGTGCGTACTTGCGAGCCATGCCCGCATTGCCGCCCGCACTGCTCGAGCTAATATTTTACGCAAAGGCGCCCTTGATGGCATGACCCTGCCAGGTAAATTGGCTGACTGTTCCAGTCGCAAGGCCGAAGAATGTGAACTCTATATTGTAGAGGGTGACTCGGCTGGTGGCTCTGCCAAGCAAGGTCGTGATCGTCGCTTTCAAGCCATTCTACCCTTGCGTGGTAAAATCTTAAACGTCGAACGGGCCCGCTTAGATAAAATGTTAGCCAACAACGAAATCAAAAATCTTGTTATCGCCCTAGGCACCAATATCGACGACCAATTTGATCTAGAAAAACTACGTTATCACCGTGTTATTATCATGACTGATGCTGATGTCGACGGTGCCCATATCCGCACCCTGCTCTTAACCTTGTTCTATCGCCATTTTACTCCCATGGTTACTTCCGGGCATCTTTATATCGCTCAGCCACCACTGTATCAACTTAAAAAAGGCACAACAGTTCAATATGCGTATTCAGATGCAGAAAAAGAAAAATACATCAAAGCTATGGGCGGACAAGCCATAGAGGTTGAGGCCGAAGAAACAGACGAAGAAGCTGATGAAGATAATCTTAAAGGTAAATCAGCCAAGCCAAGTCGCATTATGATTCAGCGCTACAAAGGTTTGGGTGAAATGAACCCAGAACAACTTTGGCAAACCACCATGGATCCTGCCCGTCGTATTACCAAACAGGTTAATGTTGAAGATGCGGCCATGGCCAATGAAACCTTTGAGATGTTGATGGGTGATGAAGTCGCTCCACGTAAACATTTTATCCAAACGCATGCGCGAAAAGTAGAAAATTTGGATTTTTAATATTCCTCACCGACGTAAAAACGCCCCGCCAATTGACGGGGCGTTTTTGATGTATACTATTTTTTTGTTGGCTTATCTTTAACCACCACGATCGTGCACTCCGCAATTAATGCTGCCACCGCACCAATAGCGGCTGCCACAGGAGCAATTAAGACGCCAACTGCGCCAATGGTTAATGGAATTTCGATAATCGATTTACCCTTGGCGTTTTGAATGATTATCCGACGGGCATTTCCCTCTTTAATCAATTCACGGACTTTAGCCATCAGCTTATCGCCGGAAACTTTAAATTCCTTGCGCCACTCTTCTTGTTCGGTTTGTTGTTTTTTTGTAGCCATATATTTGATTTATAATACTTCAACATTTGCCTCGGCAATTGTTATGTTGTCATTATTAAACGTGAAAATTGCCTTAACCGTTTTACCATCCAAAACATGAGGTAACCAATACGGGTCATCTGCCCACATTTGCTCAAATGGCAATTTATCTATTTTAAACCATTCTGGTTTAACCTCGTCGGACTCAAGCGGATTGTCACGCCACTCGCGGGTAATAAAAACATGGGCTAAGACATGTCGCATCAGATCGTCTTCAGAACGGCCAGGATAATGAAACTCTAACTCTCCAGCGTGGATTAAGTCCTGAGGCATAATAATAATGTTCAGCTCTTCGGTGGTCTCACGAACTGCCGCCTCTACGGCACTTTCACCCGCTTGCAACTTACCACCGACTCCATTCCAATACCCTACCCCGAAATCACGCTTTTTAAGACCAAGAAGTACATTATCATCTTTTTGCAAGAATACGAGCGTAGTTTGTGTTGGCGGCATAATAACATTGTTTATGAATATACCTTTATTTTCGCATAAAATTCAAAAAAAATAAAGTAAATTTGTGATATTTACCCAATTTTTATTGAAAATATTCTGAAAATTGATGTTGAAAAGACTCAATTTTTGGCCGCACTACTAATTGACAATATACCCTGCCAGCGTTTTTCTCAAAATATCGCTGATGATAATCTTCTGCTCTATAAAATTTAGACAATGGCACTACTTCAGTCACGATCGGATCACTGAACATTTTTTCTTTAGTTAACTCTTGTACTACTTTTTTGACTATTATTTGCTGTTGTTCGGAATTAAACAGTACAATTGAGCGATACTGGCTGCCAATATCGTTACCTTGACGATTTATGGTTGTAGGATTGTGAATGCTAAAAAATATGTGCAGCAAAGCTTCAAAAGGGATAATGGCCGGGTTATAAGCAATTTGTACTACCTCGGCATGACCAGTATGCCCTTGGCAAATCTCTACATAGGCCGGGTTTCTAGTGTGGCCACCGGCATAACCAGAAACCACATCTGCCACACCCTTAACATTTCTAAAAGAGGCTTCTAGGCACCAAAAACAACCACCACCAAAATAGGCGATTTGTTTTTTTTCAGCCTGTTTAAAATCATTCATATTTTTAATTTATACTTATCATACAGTATTACTCGCATTTTGTTTCTTGCTTGTAACAAATTCAAAAATTTGACGTATTATATAAGATAGCAATAATCATAAACATGAATAAACCACAGATTAAAGTAATTTTAGGCAGTATCCGAGAAGGTCGGGCTGGCATTAAAGTTGCTGAATGGTACATGAAAACCGTAAAAAATCTCGATACGGCCGACTTTGAACTACTCGATTTAAAAGATTACCCACTACCCCTATTCGCTGATGCTGAGCTACCTGGTATGCGCCAAGGCGACCACGCTAACCCAGAAGTAAATCGTTGGCTAAAAAAATTAGAGTCGGGCGATGGTTTTATCTTTGTTACTCCCGAATACAATCACAGCTACACCTCTGTGCTAAAAAATGCCATTGATTACGCCTATAAAGAATGGGTTGGTAAACCGATTGGTTTTGTGGGCTATGGTGGTTTTGCTGGCGGTGCCAGGGCAGTTGAACAGCTTCGTTTAGTCGCTGCTGAATTACGAATGTATAGCGTCCGCGATCAAGTGGTTGTCCCTGCTGTCTGGGCAGCTTTTGATCAAGACGGGCAACTAATAGGTGCCGAGGCACACGCCAAAAACGCTTTAGCACTAACTGAGAATGTTATTTCCCTTGCCAACAAGCTTAGAGCTTAACATATTTTATAACATAAACTAATTATATGAACCGTGTAACACATTTTGAAGTCCAGGCCGACGATATAGAACGAGCAAAAAAATTCTATCAGGAAACATTCGGCTGGAAAATTGAAAATTGGATGTCCGCCGCAAAAGGTGACCCAATGGATTATTGGGGTTTGGTTTCTGGTGAACCAGACAAAGGCCCAGGCATTAACGGCGGCTTGTATCAACGTCCACCTGATAATAAACTATATACTTTTGATTGCACCATTCAAGTCGATGATATCGATAAAGCAATTGAAGCAGTCAAAAAAAATGGTGGCATAATCACCAGAGAGAAAATGGAGTTGAAAAATATTGGCTGGTTCGCTAGCTGTAAAGACACCGAAGGCAACCGCTTTGCCTTGATGCAATCAACAAATAAAAAAGGAGTGTAAAATTGTAAAAATAAATAAGATTAGCCCATATAGGCTAATCTTATTTATTTTATGCTGCGGGACCAGGACTCGAACCTAGATTAACAGGGCCAGAACCTGTCGTCCTACCTTTAGACGATCCCGCAAAATGTATTTTGATTTTTCTATAATAACTGCTTTAGCCATTTTTGACAACCCCTACTCGGTTATCTTTGGCCAATATTGCTAATTTTTCTTTAATATAAGGTAAAGCCTCGGTCGCCGCTTTTCTACCCGCTTTAATATAAGCCATGCCATCATCGAACCGAAAATTACTCACTACATTCAATTGTTTAAATTCTGGTTTAATACAAATCACCTTGGGCGAGGCCACACACGTTCTGGCCAAATCACCTTGCGTGCGCATAATTTCATACGCCAAGGTTAATGTCTCGGCTAATTTTGGTTGACGATCCAATTTTATATTTCGACGATAAAAAAGATCGATACCGATAACCAAATCCGGTTTTTCTGCCAAAGCGTATTCGATCGGCGTGGGACAAACCACCCCGCCATCAATTAAATATTTCTTGCCCATTTTAACCGCTGGAAAAATACCTGGCACAGCGGAACTCGCCAATAAAGCCGGTATCAATCTGCCGCGCCTCAAAACCACGGCATCACCCGTTGCCAAATCAGTGGCAATCGCAATTACTGGCATCTTTGTTTTACTAAACGGCTGATCGCCCACTAATCGAATTAAAAACGACTCAAGTTTTTTTCCTTTAAGCAACGCTCCGCGTAAAAGGCTTACATCAATCAATTGACGAAGTGCCCAACGGTGTGATGCCCGCACCACCTCATCCTCTAGTTTTTTCAAATCATGCCCGAGCGCATAGTAAGCACCCATACAAGCTCCCACACTAGTACCCACAACCAAGCTTGGTTCGATACCAGCTTCGTGCAATACTTGCAATGCTCCAATATGGGCAATGCCTAGTGCCCCTCCCCCACCAAGCGCGAATGCGATTTTCGGTTTTTTATTTTCCTCCATAGATATTATTAAATCTAGCTCACAACTTTTCCGCCAAACGTTTTTAACAAATTATCAATTAATTGCTCATTGTTATCAACTGGTTGGTTGGACAGTGGTAGTTGCTCGTTTGTTGGTGGTGGAACAGTGCCTGTTGGTGGCATTTCTGTATTTAAGTTTTCATCAATTACTGCCTCAACTGTTAAACTCGTATTAAACGTCTCGCGCAGCACGCGTTCAATCAATCCTTTAACCGCGGGGTCAGCGATACGATCTTTATGAAACTTATATTTAAACGCTAAACACACTTCGCTACCGTTCACGCTCTTGGGCTGGCAGATGCGAAGAATAACGGACAAGGAGTGATTTTGTTGTTTTACTCGCACTAAAAATTCTTCCCATCGCGACATTAATTGATTAATATCAACGCTGCCGTCAGCCGACAATGTAACCGGCGGCACTGTTGAGGGAGTAGAAAATGTTTGAGCAGATTGCTGGGTTACGTTTATTGGCATTGCTGCAGTCGGCGTATTTTTTTCTACGGCTCGCAACAAGGTTAATTTAACTATAGCCAACTCCAATGGTAATTGAATAATAAAACTGCTCTTTAATTCTTGGCTCGTCTTCATTAACTGATCGATATACGCATTTATTTGTTCAAGTGATAATTGATCGGCTAATTGACTCATGCGCAATTCAAGGTTAGTGCCTAATTCTCTTGTTAGCCAATCTGCTAATTCTTGATTAATTTTTAACAGCATCAGCTTGCGCAATATCTCCACCGCATCACTCACAAATATGCGTAAATCAACACCATCATCCAACAATCGATTAACTAAACGCACGCCATTAGCTGCATCTTTGTTAGCAAGCAGTTCGATGAAAGTAATCACCTCGGCTAAATCATTTCGGGGAATAACCAAGTCCGCATCGGCCTGAGTTATTTCCTTGTCACCCAAATTCACCAGCTGACCGAGAAGGCTTTCCGCATCACGCATGTGTCCATCGGAATGCCGTGCGACAGATTCTAAAATTTCTTTCGAGACTTTTACCCCTTCCCGTCCGACGATATGACTCAATTTCCGCACCATATCACTTAAGCCGATGCGCTTAAAATCGAAACGTTGACAACGAGATATAATGGTAGCTGGCACTTTGTGCGCCTCGGTGGTACACAAAATAAACAACATGTACTCGGGCGGCTCTTCCAATGTCTTCAATAAGGCGTTGAAGGCCTGGGTTGAAAGCATGTGTACTTCATCGATAATAAACACCTTACGCTTTGACAACGATGGTGATACTCGTGATCCGGCAATAATATTTTCGCGAACATTATCCACACCAGTGTGGCTGGCGGCATCAATTTCTATAATATCCATCGCTCGCCCAGCAGTGATATCGATACAGCTTTGACAAATGCCGCAGGGTTCAAACTGATCCGGTTGACGATTTAGACAATTAACCGCCTTAGCTAAAACCCGAGCCAGGGTAGTTTTACCCACCGCCCGCGGTCCACAAAACAAATAGGCATGAGCCAGTTGACTGGAAATGAGTTCATGCTGCAGTACTAATTTGATATGATTTTGGCCAAAAACCTCAGCAAAATTTTGTGGCCGATATTTACGATAAAGTGTAGACATAAAAACAAAAAGGCTAAGCCAAAAGGCTTACCCAATTGTATCATTATATGAGGATAAATCAAGCTAAAAACGAATCGGGCACACTTGACTCAAAAGGTAAATCATGTCCTTTTTTAACAATATGCTCCACGGCAGCCCATTTGGACGTACCGTTTTTTGGCACCATGATCACTGCTTCATCGTCGAACTCACCCTTAAAGTAGGTAACACTCGCCGTTAACACTCGCCAACTCTGCTCACCAACCTTAACTGCAAATTCATTCTCACTGGGATGATATAATTTACCAACTAAACGCTGCCGCTCGGTTGGTCCGGTTTGCTTATAAATAAAATTACCATTGTGTGTAATAATCAATTTAAGCGCATCGCCCTCCACTAATTTTGATTTGGAGGCATAATTTGCAGATACCAAGTAGGTTCGGCCATCTGGGCCAATCATTTTTTCGCCGTCAAATATGCCTATCACTACGTTTTGTTCGTTTTGACTATCGGTATGAAAATCAGATTTGGTCTGATCAAAAAAAGTACGAGTGCCTTGGGACAATATTTTTTCGTCTAAATTTAACAGATGAGCTAACTGATCAGTGTTTTGTCTTATATTTTGTAACAACTTCCGAGCGAGTTGTAATTTATTATCGTCAGCTTTTAACAGCTCAGTTGGAGGTGGAGTGGTTTGATTTTCACCTGCGATTATTTGATTGTCAGAATCAGTCGTTTCGTCGTCAGACAGAAACGGTAAGGTTGGATCGAACATAATTTTGTCTTATTTTATTTTTGATTTTGTTATAGTACTAGAATGATACTATTTTGTAAAGCCTAAGTACTTTTTGGCGGTCGACCTCGTTTTTTGGCAATTTTTACTGGCGATGTAGAGACATTTTTTCGCAATTTTACCGTTGTTTTCTTTTGTTCTGACTTGGCTTTGATAATAGTTTTTTTAGTTATTACTTTTTTTGGCTTGGCGTCAAAATTTTTAGATCGCAATTCAACTTTTGTGCGCTTGATTGGTTTTGGCTTTATTTTAGCGATGAGCTCGGCTCGGGCAGAAATAGCATGTTTAATTTTATGTATTATCTCCACTGGCGTTAAATCGGCCTTAATAAAAAACCCATCACCGCCCAAACTCAAAAATGCATGACGATCTTTAGTATTTGAGAGATTGCTTAAACCAATAACCGGAATGTGGCGTAAGACTTTATCTTGTTTAATTTTTTTGACTAGCCAAAATCCATCCCCGCCTGCCATTACTATGTCCGACAAAACCGCTTCAGGCTGATATTTTTTTACCAACCTAAGACCCGTCTTACCGGAATGCGCCACCTGCACCAAAAATCCTGCTCGGTGCATCCGCTCACTGTATAAATCCGTAATCCATTTATCATCATCTACTAAAACGATGACTTGTTTTTTTATTGCCATAAGTATTTTTAAATCGCAGCCCGCTGCATAATCTCCGCTTCAACAATGTTTCGATCTTGGCCATACTTCAAACGGCTCAGTGTACGAATTCTGTCAGCCAAGCCTGGCTGAACCACACCTGGTAATGGCCAGATAGTATTCATTGAAAAAGGTCGCGCGGCGCTGTTATCAATCAATAATTTAATATATGCGGTAAACTTTTCAACATTGATAAGATCGTATTGATTAAATACAGGTGCGAATTCCTTTGCCATTTCCTCGGCATCTTCCGAGCCAATCTTAAAATTAACCCAAGTGCCAGCATTACCAAATACCGCATCTTTAATTGAAGAATCTTGCCCTTTAACCAATTGACCGAGATATTGATGGGCAATAATCAAATTCAAATTATATTTACGCGCTTCGGACAAAATTGAGTTAATCGAATCAGTTGTGAAATTTTGAAACTCGTCGATGTATAAATAAAAATCTTTGCGTTGCTCCTTGGGTATATCCGTGCGTGACAACGCACCAACTAAAATCTTGCCAACCAAAATCATACCTAATAAATACGCATTCATCTCACCCACCTGCCCTTTGGGCAAGCTAACCAACAGAATCTTCTGCTTATCCATCACATCGCGCAAATTAAACGAACTATGTTGCTGGGCAATAATCGGCCGCATCATATCATTGGAAATAAATTGCGTCAGCTTGGAGGTAATGTACGGCACCACATTAGCCAAGGCCGCATCGCCGCCTGCTTTTTCTGCTTCCTTGCGCCAAAAATCAACCACGGTCGGATCTTTACACATACTAATCTTGTAGCGTCTAAAATCTGCATCAGCCAAAACTTTTGGAATTTCCATTAACGTCGAGCCGCTCTCTGGATGAGACATTACCAAAAGCATAGCGTTGCGCATGTATTGTTCAAAAATTGGTCCGCCGGTCGATTTTAAATCATACAACTTATCAAAAATCTTAATCATCTCGTTGATCACAAATGTTTTCTGCTCGGGGTATCGCGGATCAAACTCCATTAAATTCAAGGCCATGGGCCGTTCAATATCTGCTGGCGCAAAATGAATCACATCTTCGGCACGCTCTGGTGGTATCCGTTCTAAAATATCGGCAATTAAGTCGCCGTGTGGATCAATAACGCCTACACCCTCGCCGTTTAAAATATCCTGGATCGCCATCGAAGCCAACAAGACCGATTTACCCACGCCAGATTTACCAATAATATAGGTATGCCGACGGCGATCATCACGTTTAATGCGCACGTCCTTGGTGATACCCCGATACATGTTGCGACCAAGAATAATGCCTTCCTCTGGTAAGGTAGTTGGTGCTGGTGCGTTTTTGGCTGTTAACCAAACGATGTTTGGTGTTTCGGTCCACCGTAGTGGCAAATGGAACAAACTAGCCAGCTCTTCGGTATTCAATAAAAAACTAAACTTCTCATCAAAGCGGCGATAAATATAATCATTAACTAAACGACGATGGCGAAATGTTTTGGTAAACGCATTCATCTTATTATTAAAAACATTACCATATTCATAGAGATTGTATTGGGAAAAAGCACCGATAATGTTATCTAAATACAATTGACAGTGCGATTGATCTGGTGCACTAATAATCACTCGAATATTAACATCTAGCCCTGCTTTGGCATTTTTTTCTTCCAAGTTTTTCAATATCTGCTCATCCATTGGATTCTGTTTGTACATATTGCTCTGCATCTTCTGCTTGTCGGCAGCACTGGGAGTATTCCACACACTAGAGAGCTCGTGCAGCCAACCATCATTCATTGCCTCAGTGATTGGCTTGCCTTTTCTTACTTTGCTAAATATTTGGCTGGCGCGTCGATGCCAGGACCCCTTAGCACTACGAACAATATACTGAATTGCCAGGGCTTCGTTTTCTTCTAACTTAGACAAAACATTAATAATAGAGTTCATCGGATCAGTCTCCATTTTGTTGTACGTACGAATGGGGAAAACGTAATTCTTCTTGGTCTTAAGCCAGCCAATAGCCACCTGATTATGTGGTAAAAAAATATTGTAATCTTTCACCTCTTCCATTACCGCTTCAGAATAATGGGCTTGCACTTGCTGTTCGATGTATCGAGCAGAAATACGCGGTGCAGAAATATAAAAAAGAATTTGCTTGTTACTGGCTACCACTTCAAACGCAAAATGATCCTTACGGCCATACAACCACGGCGTAATGCCCCGCTCTGCTCGCAAGCCCCCGATTGAAGCAAATAATGTCTCCCCTCGTGCAATTTCTTCACGCACCATTTGTACGGTCAGATTTGTTTCTTTATCATTTGGTTTTTCTTTAGGCAGACGGACTTTAAAAATAACATGATCAAAATACTGAGTGTGCCGCGCGCGATACCGAATAATGAACCGAATTAAAAAAATTATACCGATTGAGCCAAAAATAATACCAAAAAAGACGCCAAACGCAATTAAGAGCACCATGCCCTGATTTGGTCCTGCGGCCGCTGCCTCAACTGGTATTTGTCCGAATTGATCCATGGATTATTTTTTATACAACCGCAATAATTCGTCGGTTTTTATTTTAGCCTCTTGCTCTAGAAAAAAACGGTTAACGCCCGGTATCACCTTTAACCATTCAATCAACAACTTTACAATTTTTTTTATCTGCAGTTTTGATTCATGCAACAAAACATTTATTTGCCTGGCTGTCTGCTCGCCCAATTGTCTAAATTTAGCCTGGCTGTCTGTTGGCATCTTCATATACAAATCAGCCAAGCCATCCTCCATGACATGTTCAATCGCTTTTACTTCTGCCTCGGTTACGGGGTTAACTGGAGTAATCAAGGGGGCAGCTGCTTGCTCGCTAGAGCCACCACCCTCATCAATAGTAGGCAATGCCCGATCCAAACCAACCCCTTCGATAGATTTTTCAGGAGTTGGTGGTAATTCAGGAGTAACAACCTGCTCTTTTGTAGGCAAAACTTCTCGCGATTTGGCTAAATCGATTTTTTCTTGCTGTTCCTTTTGTGTTAGCTCTGCCACCATGAATCAAAACTAAAATTTAGTAATATTATTATACCACAAATTAACCAAAACATAAAAACTTGTTAACCTGCTTTGCATTGATAGTAATTTTGTGCGATAATATAGACAACATACGTACTCTATGGCAAAAGAAATCAAGGAGGAAAAAATCACCCGCAATATTCAAATTGTGGAAATTAACAATCCCAGAACCGTTAACAAAAAAACGACCTGGATTAATATTACTAATGCGGGCAAGCGGGAAATTGAATTCTTGCGCAAGCAGTTTAATTTTCAATTACCACATCTACATGCCTCATCGGCCAATGTCTTTGCTCAGCGGCCGGTAATTCAACATACTGATGACTATATTTTTGTCATCTTGCAGTTTCCAATATATTTAAACGGCACCGTCACCTCAACTGAGGTGGATATCTTTTTAAAACATGGCTACATGGTTACCATTCACAATGGCAACTTAACCGCCTTAAACGATTTTTTCAGTCGGTGTAAAAAAGACGGGGACTCACTATTAACCTTTCAATTCGAATCAACTGCCGTATTGTTATATGAACTTTTAGAAAAGTTGATGATTTCTTGTTATCCCCTGTTAGATGAAAATAGTTTGGCCATTAACAAGGTCGAAGAAGTAATTTTTAGCCAAGACCAACGCCAAGCCGTTTCCAACATCTTAACTCTGCGCCACAACATTGTCAGCTTCCATAAAATCATGCATAGCCACAAAAAAATCATTACCAAATTTATGGAATTAAAAAGCCGGCTAATACCGGCCGAGCAACTGAAAGGCTATTATAAAAACCTAATTGAACATTCAATTAATATCTGGGAAATTCTTGAAAGCCAAAAAGATATTGTAGAGATACTGAACAGCACCAACCAGTCGCTCATGAACAACAAACTGAACGACACTATGAAGTTTTTGACGATTTTTTCCTTAATTAGTTTTTATCTTACCTTGTTTGTCGCCATCTTTGGTGTTCATGCTGTTGACACACCTTTTATTGATAGCCCTGGTGGCTTTTGGATACTACTTACCATGATGATGGTTGTCGCTTTGAGCATTATCCTGGTCTTCCGTCGCAAAAAATGGTTATAAAAATATTCTCCTAAAAAAAGAGGCTTAGGCCTCTTTTTTTAATATCGTTTTAATTTCATCAACAGTATTCACCTGCACCAATTGCCGCCGTAATTCCGTGGCATTGGGCAAACCACTTACATACCAACACAAATGCTTACGCATTTCTTTTATCGCTGCAATGCCACCGTATGACTCCATCATTTCTGCTTGGCGCAATGCTAACGAAAAAATCTCCTCCTCTGTAATTGGGTTTCGTTTGCCGGATTGTAATTCCGCAAAAAGCCATGGCCGACCCAGTGCGCCTCTCGCTATGCCGAGTCCATCTGCACCGGTTTCGGACAATAACGTTTGCGCCGAGGTAATATCCGTCACGCCACCATTGGCAAGCAAGACTCCCTTTACCAGACTTCGAGCCTCACGAATTACGCTCGTATCCACTGGACCGCTATGGCCTTGCGCCATTGAACGACCATGAATCATTACCGCGGCAATAGGCAGACCATCGAGCGCGGTTAAAAATTCTAAGGCATCAATTCTTTTTTTTACATCACCTTCTCCCTTCTCCATTCTAGCGCGAATTTTAATCGAGACTGGCAGCGTAGTGTTTTCGATTACTGCCTGCACAATTTCTCGAGCCAGTAGTGGGTCACCCATTAAAACTGCTCCCGCACCTTGTTTTTGAACCTTGGCCACTGGGCAACCAAAATTAATATCAAACCCGTCAACATTAAGTTGCTCTGATAAATATTTTGCCGCACGCGCAAATTGTTCTGGGTGTTTACCAAAAAGCTGTACTACATAAGGCCGCTCCTCTGGCAAAAAACGCAACATAGCCATCGTTTTATCCGGTTTATACTGCAGTGCTGCCACCGAAGCCATTTCAGAGTAGACAACGTCGGCACCGAACTCACGGCACAATAAACGAAACGGGCTATCGGTGATGCCCGCCATTGGCGCTAACGCATAAATCGGTTTTTTAAGGCTTTGCCAAAAATTAGTCATCTGCAACAATTTTAATATCTTGTGGTAGCTCAGCTTCCGCTGTTGCCCGACTCAAGGCCATATAGAATAACGAGGCAATGGCGGCAACTAAAAAACTCCAAAAAAACGGGTTAATATTGATAATAAATATCAAGATTACAAATGGTATAACAATTACCCGACTTAAGTCAAATATAATTTCCCGCTCAACGATAAATTTAAAATGGTTGGTTTTGGCGGCTAAATCATACGAATAGGCAGACCATGGCACCTGTAAAGCTTGACCGGATATTTTTTTATAACTATCAATCACTAAAACCGAGCCGAATGAATTGGCAAACATCCGTCCAATCCAGCCTAAAAAATAAAGCCAGGTGGTAATTTTAATCAAGCTTCGACGATCACCTCGGTCTGCCAAATGTCCAAGCAAATAAAATAGTAAAAAACTAATAATCGCAGTTAGCGATGAGATTAACCCGATAGATTCAACTTTTACCAAAATTACCGTTAAAAATATTGGCCATAAAACATATCCTATCCAATCTTCAATGGCATAGCCAGAATAGCTATATGCCAATGGACGCATTTGTTTTTTAAAAATATTAGAAAACAACGAGTATTTGCTAAAGTTTACTTGAGCTGGTTCAGCCTTAACACCAGTAAGCGGTAGCATAGAGCTAAGTAAAATCAGGCTGCCCAAAATAAACAACACGGAAAAACTACTATAGTAAATGACTAAACCGCCAAACATGGGCGCTAACAAATTACCGGCCAATGCGGCAAATTGCAACGCAGAAACCTGACGGCCACGATGTTGCTGATCTGAATGATCCAACACATTCAGATGAAAACTATAAGCAAAAAACATCGTCTTTAAGGCATGGAGAGGCGGCAAAATGTAAAACAACATCGGTTGATAATCAATCCCACGCCACCCCAAAAATAATACGATTTCCATGACAATTGAGGCCAACATTGCTCGCTTCACCCCCAAACTGGCTACTAACTTTGCCCCGCCATAGGCAAAGATCACAAAATAGATTGGCAGAAAAAAATAATACAGCATTACCATTGGTATGCTGTAACCCAGTTTATACAAATACACTGGCACGAACAGCGAAATCAACCCAGCTGCAAAACTCTGGATACCGTATGATAAATAAATGCCGTTCATTTCCTTCTTCTGCAAGAAGTGGTGAAACGCATGGTCATGAGCGCTGTTTCGCATGATAAAAAAATTTATTCAGCTCGGCGCACGCGACTGCCCTCCGAGCTGTCCTCCAAAATAAAACCTTGCCCCTCGATTTTTTTTCTTAACTCATCTGCCCGCTGCCATTCTTTATTGGCTCGTGCCCGCTCCCGCTCTTCCTTAAGTAAAATAATTTCCGCTGGTACTTGGTCAATATCATTTGCCAAATCGAGCCGCAAGCCTAACACCCGATCAAAATCATAGATTGTAGCTAGCTTATCTGGCAGGATTGCGTCTGATTTTAGAACATCCTGAACCACCGCCATGGCCTTTGGCATATTCAAATCATCGTTGATTGTTGCTAAAAACTGCATTTTAAAATTTGGGATAACTTCATTAGTTTCAGTTCCAAGTTGGCGTACTTGATTATACAAATGTTGCAAGCCACGCGCAGCAGCCGCTAACGCTTCTGGCTTGTATTCCATTGGCTTGCGATAATGCGTCTGCAAGGCGGCAAAGCGATATACTAAAGGATTTAAACCCTTTTCAATTATCGCTTTACTCAGAGTTAAAAAATTATCATCACTCTTAGCCATTTTCTTACCACCAGCAATATTTAAAAAGGCGCCGTGCAACCAATAATTAAAAAACTTCTTCCCCGTGGCGGATTCGGCTTGGGCAATCTCGTTAGTGTGATGAATATTAATATGATCAACACCCCCGCAATGAATATCAAGTTTGCCTGCTAAATATTTCAAACTCATGGCTGAGCATTCGATGTGCCAACCCGGAAAGCCAACGCCCCAAGAACTTGGCCATTCCATTTGCCGCTGTTCGCCTTCGACCGAAAACTTCCACAAGGCAAAATCAGTCGCATTTTTTTTCTCTTCATTTTTTTCTACGCGAGCGCCTTCTTGCAACTGTTCCAAGGGCAAATGAGAAAGTTTGTTATAATTACTAAATTTACTGGAATCAAAATAAATGCCATCGGTGGTCCGATAGGTGTAGCCTTTAGTTTCGAGTTGTTTAATTTGTTCAACTTGCTCAGCAATATGGTCAGTTGCTTTGCAATATATATCAGGTGGTAAGATATTTAATTTCTCCGTATCGGCTTTAAATGCGTTGGTATAAAACTCTGCTAGTTGCCATGCGTTTTTGTTTTCGCGCTTTGCCTCCATTTCGAGTTTGTCCTCACCCATGTCCATATCACCAGTCAAATGACCAACATCAGTAATATTCATCACATGCTCAATCGCAAAGCCATTATATTCAAGGGTGCGTCGCAAAAAGTCTTCAAACAAATAAGTTCGTAAATTGCCGATATGGGCATAATTATAGACCGTTGGGCCACAGGTATACAGCCCCACAATTTTACCAATGGGCTTAAATTCTTCTTTTTTTCGAGTAAGTGTATTGTAAAGTTTTAGACTAGTCATAGCTAATATCAGTTTACTTGATACTTAACTTTGGTGCAACCCTAAAAAATATCTCCTTTTTTGCTATATTGATTTTTATTCAACTTAGGCATAGTATTGTATTATAGCCATTACAGTCACCCCAAGGAGGATGACATGAGAAATCCAATCAGATTCGGCCCGAGTATTAAGAAAAAAATTGTCATCGCGTGTCAAAAACCAACCTCAAAAATCACCCTTAACCAGGACGGCACAACTTTGTATCTAGAGATTGGCTACAGCGACCCCTCGTACAGGCTCTTTCTTGACAAGTTCATCGTTCAGTTCTTCGACGGGAAGAATTGGCAAACAACCACGCTAAATGCTCAGGACAAAGAAAGTTCACCAATATCATGCTTAAAGATTGTAGGCATCAGCCCTGGTATGTACCAACTCATCTTGAGTGGTATGTTCAAATCAGGTAATGCGGTTTACCAATCTGCCAATGCCTCAGTGAATCTCACGTCCGAAGGCATTACCAGTCGGGTTGGTAACTACTGGCTTACCACTCTGCATCCCATCAAGACCACCTATCTTAACCACGACCTGGCCGATGATCACAAAACCTTGATTTCGAGCTATGAAACCAACCGGAACAAAGGACAGGTGCTAGATTGGTCCGTGCCCATTACGATCAGTAACGGACGTACCTTCTATCGCGCAGTAAAGGCTCGAGTCATCGATTACAAAGGCCGCCCGCAAAACTGGCACTTCGTGGATGTTAACCGCGCCTTGCTGGATGCCTCCCAGAATAAAAAATATCCCCTGAGTCAATATTTGGCATAAACTGCCACATCGACTCAGCCTAACCGCCCTGGACAACCTCCGGGGCGTTGATTTTTATTGCTAATTATGATTTAGTTATTATGTGCTGATCATTCTACATGAGGAGGTATTTTAATGCGAGTGAAAAATCGTGATCGATCAGATGAGCTAAGTAAAAAGCTTCGAAAAAGCTTAACTAATCCAACAGCCACTCACACACTTAACCAATCCGGCCAACAATTAGTGGTGTCATTACATTTATTCGATCCATCCTTAGCACTGATGCTAGAAACCTGGGCAGTAAAATTAGTGCCACTAAGCTACCCCCAAGAATCCATCTCCATTACCTTAAACGCCCTACATCCCATTAGCTCTGCTCCCATCAACACGCTTTTGATTAATGGCTTGCCACTTGAGACCTTTGAGGCCAGCGTTCGTGGCGTCATTTTAAGCGGGCATTCGATTTATTGGAGTCAACCTCAAACGGTTTGCATGAGCTCTATTTTGGCCAAAAAAGGGGTTAAATTGGTTGAGGTGCCGATCATTCCCTGTCGACACATCCGAGATTTTAACACCTCACTAAAGCTTTCTGCCAAAGAAATCAGCAACCGTAACGGACGCTTTTTAACCGGCGAACATTCACCGCTTGATGAAATAAGAAAACTAATTTGTCAGGCGCGAAAAAAACCCAGAATTTAACAATTCACACACACTCTTTCCGCCTCGGGCACCTTGCCTGAGGCTTTTTTTATAATATTAGCCAATAAATATCCATTACTATTGACATAATTAAACTAATATGCTATGGTTATCGGTATTTTGTTAAACAATTCAACCCTGCGCTTTTGCGCCAATTCAAGAGAAAGGAGACTTTAACAAGAGAGATTTTTAAAAACTCAACAATCTACCAAGTCCTCGTACGTCAACGAGGCAAACCCACAGGAGGAAGTTATGGAAAACAGGACAAGAACAATGTCGGCGGCCGCATTTTTCGCGGTAATCGTAACAATGTTGGCCGGTCTTTTGAGCGGTTGTGGCGAAACCACTTCTGCTGCCCCCACCTCCAACACAGGGCAAACCACTTCTGCTGCCCCCACCTCCAACACAGGGCAAACCACTTCTGCTGCCCCCAAAGGCACCATCCCAATCAACATCCAGCTTTGGCAACCGACTAATTCGACAATAAAATCAGCCGGAAAGACAGTGGCGCTCGTGGCCTATTCAGACGAACTCAAACTTCGTCAGAAAATCGACCACGTTACATTCTGCCTGACAGATGAGGTGAACTTCATCATCGCTGACACCACCACGATGCCAGTGCAGAATGGATCGGTATTCGGCAACATTTTTGCCCAACCGGGTACTTACGCTCTCTCTGCAAATTTCTACAGTAAAGGTGGGGCAATTCTTTATGAAGCCTCTGCCCGAGTAGTTGTTAATGCCGGCGCCATTTCCAGGGTTACTCTGGTCATCCAGAACAAACCCTACGTTTGGCTCAATGCCAGACCGACCAATGTGCCTGGAGTATATAAACCAGGTCAACAATACGTTATGGATTTCACTTCCAGCAATCCCAGTTTTGCCACTGGTGATGGCGGCGTATCTGTTGACAACGATGGCCAAATCTCCTGCCAAGTCCCAATAAATACGGCAGAGTTTGTCAACAAGACCACAATCAGAATTACCGACCACAACACCAACCAATATTCGGCTACGTTCATGTTCGACCTCCTTTCCTTGGTGGACGAACTCGACACTAAGGGCTATATCGAAATAGCCTGGCCGCCTCCTGGGGTAATCAAAATTGACGCCATCTTCGCCTCCGATCAAGGCGCATGCTACGTTATGGCACCACCTGCCAGTTTTTCGCCGCAACCCACCCGTGGGGCGGCCAACACCGCCATTGCCATTGTCAACATCGTGTCAACCTGCAAAAAACCGGTCACGATTTCATCGATGACAACCAGGGTCTTTGACGCTGCCTACCTGTCGAACTTCATTGCGATGCAGAATAATGGCGCCTTCGCCATAAGCGACACCGTAACCCAGGCAACGGGTGAAACCTACTACATTGACAATCAGCCGCACATGAGCGGCGTGGTTACACTTAAAGCCAGGACAACACTGCCGAGCGAGTCGATATTAACTGTCTCGTTAAAGTCTGACATCACAGGAAACTACCCTGCCCATGGGCAAATTCAGACGTTAATAACAGACATATCTGCCGTTGATTCAGACGGCAACTCCGTGCCGTTCCTCCAGGGACAAAACATGCTCGTTTGGCTCCCGTAACTGTTCCTTCAACCCCCTTCTCGCACAAGCTATCAGCATAAACGATAGTAAAACTGCGAGGAGGGGCAGTTTTTTTTCTCTGCTATTTCAATGCTTGCCAAAATTTTACTTTTATCAAATCGCCAGTTTTTACATCCGCTTCGCTTTCAAACTCCACATCAAAATAATATTCACTCTTGCCCCGATGCTTATTACCATCACTCCGCGCATCCACTACCACTTCAATCTCTTTATTTATAAAACTTTTTAAATACGCTTTTTCTAAGTCGTCACTCAATGTTTGCAACGCCCGGGCGCGTTGTTTTTTTATACTATTATCAAGTTGCCCAGGAAAACTGGCGGCTGGAGTTTTTTCATGCGCTGAATACGGAAAAACATGAATTTTAGAAAAATTAATTTGATCGCAAAAATCCAACGTCTCGGCAAAATCTGTTTCGGATTCACCCGGAAAACCAACAATCACATCCGTGGTAATTGCCACCTCAGGCATTGCTATTCGAACTGCCTCAATTCTTTTTTTAAAATACTCTGTCGTATACGGCCGATTCATTGATTTTAAAATCTTATCATTACCCGACTGTAATGGGATGTGCAAATGTCGACACATTTTTCGATTCGTCATCATCAACATAATCAATTCATCAGTCACTTCAGTCACCTCAATTGAACTCATCCGAATCCGGCCCATGCCGGGCAAGGCTAACAGTTGCTTTAATAAATATACTAAGTTAATTTTTTCTGCACCGATTACATCTACACCGTACAATCCAAGATGAATGCCACACAACACAAATTCCTTAAAACCATGAATAATTGCTTCTCGGGCTTCAACCAAAATTTTATCCAATGACTCGCTCCGTAACGGTCCGCGATTATGGGCGATAATACAATAAGAACAAAACTGGCGGCAGCCGTCTTGCACCTTCATAAAATACCGCGAGCGATCCGATTGGTCCGAAAGCAAATTGACACAATTTAACACCTCTTCCAATTTAAAATCTTTCTTTATTTTTTTAAGCAACACCTCACTCTGCCCCACGCCGGCAATATAATCCACCCCGGCCTGTTCTGCCTCGGCCAAATAATTTACGGGCAAGCAACCAGTAATCGCAATTTTAGCGTTAGGATTTTCTTTGCGTGCCCGCTCCACCATCCGCAAATCTTTTTTAACCGCCGTTTGCGTTACCGTACAAGTATTTACCAAAACCAAATCTGCCTCATTTTTTGCCGACTCAAAACCAAGGCCTTCCAGTTGACCAATCAGACTACCAGCATCGTATTGATTTACTTTGCAGCCAAGATGATATAATTTGTAGGTTAATTTCGACATAGAAACAAGAAAAGTCCAAAGTAAAAATTTGGACTTTTTTAGTGAGCCAGCTACAGGACTTGAACCCGTAACCCATGCTTTACAAAAGCATTGCTCTACCAATTGAGCTAAGCTGGCAATATTTCATTAATATAATTCTCAATCAACCCATTTATCTCTGAAAGTAATTTTTTATCAGAATATCGCAAAGAAAGTGTACCATATTCTGAAGTTTTTTTGTAGCTTCCGCTATGTATACTGTGTAAAAATGATTTACAAAATTGATTTTTATTTAAACCAATTACTTTTGACCAGTGACTAATTAATTTTGACTCATCTTGGTTGGAATAATAATGCAGAACTGCTCTTACTCGTTTTTTATCCACCCCGCAAATACTAACCAAAAACCGCATAAACATCTTTATCATTTTTGGATCACTATTACTAATTGTTACGGTTCGTCCCGCCTTTGTGCCCTCGCCCCAATATAACATAACGCCGGCAATTTTCAAGAGCTGTTCAACATCAGATAAATTTTTTTTAAAATTGTATTCTTTTTTAT
>Ga0194044_10000116_pt1 | contig 32620 bp, 29 predicted proteins | sample JunL4417m_MetaG_FD_155460 | JGI IMG/M metagenome (GOLD analysis project Ga0194044, IMG submission 155460) | Anoxic zone freshwater microbial communities from boreal shield lake in IISD Experimental Lakes Area, Ontario, Canada - Jun2016-L442-17m | ecosystem: Environmental > Aquatic > Freshwater...
GGACCGAGCGGGGCGGTCACGAGACGGTCCCCTCGTAGCCCAGCTACGTGGGGATCCGGGGAGGGGCCGCAGCCGCGATGTGTCCACGGGCGCATCCGTGCGTGCAGACCTGGCGGGATAGGCCCTTGACTCATTTCGTTGGCAGACCTCCGTGGTCACGGCTGCCCGGGCCAGCGCTTCCATGGTCAATGGTCGACGCTTCCATGGTCCACAGGGGATGGCGCGCTGGACGAGGTTGACTCTGCGGAAGTACCGGGGTACTGTCGTGGGATGAAGATCGCAACATCAAGGATCACCCAGCAGGGGCAGATCTCCGTACCGCTCGAAGTGCGCAAGCGGCTTGGTCTCGTTCCGGGGGCCGTGATCGAATGGGACGCCGAGGGGGAAACCATTCGGGTCCGTCGTGCCGGCAAGTACACGTCGGAAGAGATTCACCGTGCCGCGTTCGGTGACAAGAAGCCGAAGGCGCTCTCCGTCGAAGATATGGACGCGGCCATCGCCTCCCATTTGGTAGCAAAGTATGCGCGCCGCTGACACGAATGTCGTGGTTCGCCTAATCGCACGCGACGATGAGAAGCAGGTCGTTCAGGCCGAGCGATTCGTCAGCAAGGGTGCTTGGGTTTCGCTTCTCGTTCTCCAGGAGTCTATCTGGGTCCTGAAGAACGGCTATGGACGAAATCGAGCCGAAGTCGCGTCGATCGTTGAGATGATGCTTGAGCACGACCAGCTCGCGCTTGAGAGCTCGAACGTCGTGAAGGACGCGCTCGAGGAGTTCAGGAACTCTGGCCGAGTCGAATTCTCCGATTGCCTTATCCTTTGCCTGGCTCGCGCTAACGGACACATTCCGCTTGGAAGCTTCGATCGCAAGCTTGGCAAGCTGAGGAATGTAGAACTTCCATCGTAAGAATAGCCACTTATCCGGAGCCGCGGTCCAACAATGGCTTGCAGCTGACAATCCGGCTTCGCCGGCTTGCAGCTGAAGCCCAGGACGTTGGGCACACTGGGAGGCGACGTGGCCATCGGTGTCGTCCTTACCAGATGATGGTCATGGAGGACGTTCCCGAGGACCACCAGGTCAAAGAAACCCCGTATGAAGCGAAGTGAGCTCATCCGCCGGCTCACGCAGGCCGGCGGGTGCGTTCTCGTTTGCCACGAAGCGCGGCACGACCTGTATCTCAACCCAGCTACAGGGCACACACAGCCCGTTCCGCGTCATGCGGAGATCGACAACGCCCTCGCGCAGCACATCAAGAAGTACCTGGGCCTCGAACGATGGCGTCGGCGCGAGGCGGAACATCGCGCTGCAGCGGCCGGCGCAGCGCCGCCTGACTGACGCAGGAGCAGCTCAGCGGCCGCCGCCGAGGTCTGCTCCATCCGCGCGACGATCTCCTCACGGCGGCGCCTGTCGGCGATCCGGCCCCGGTAGAGTTCAGCCTCGCCTTCGCTCAGCCAGGCGCGACGCCTCGCTTCGTGGCCCGTGGTCCCTGCCCGAGCATCTGACAGCGCACCTTCCCCGCCTCTCTCACGGCGGTCTTGCCGGCCGCGCGCGACGTACTGGCCGCCCGCCTCGCCGGGCCCAAGACGGGCCTGAAGACCAGGTCGCCGCCAGGGAGGCCGCGGCGGCCGCCCTCCGCGCGGCCGGGGCTACGCGCTGGGTGGGTTTCACGATCGGCGAGAGCAGCGCAGCGGCCTTCCGCCAGGAGCTCCGCGGCCACCCGGGCGTCGAGACCCGCTACCGGCGGACTGAGAAGCCGGTCTTCACGGCCAGCGCGGCGATCCATGCAGAGGCCGTGGCCGACGACGCCGCGACCGATGGCTGCTTCCCGCTCGTCACCGACGCCGTCGCCATGACCCCCGCCGAGGCGCTCGCCGCCTACCGCTATCAGTCCAACCTCGAACGTCGCCACCATATGCTCAAAGGTTCCCAGGAGGTGGCCCCCGTCTACCTGCAGACGCCGCGGCGCAGCGAAGCGCTGCTGCTCCGCCACTTCTTCGCGACCGGCTCGCCTCTGCGCTTGCAGTCCAGAGCCTTGCAGAGCGCTGCGTGCTTCTCTCTTGTGACCGGCTGCAGCCAGGACATGACGGCTGTGAAGAGGACGAACGCCGTCACACCCAGCCCATGATCGGTCTGATCACCCAGAGGGCGCCTGACGTCAGTGTGTCGGCGTCGGGATCGTAGCCGGCAGCACCCAGCACGAGCCCGACAAGCCATACGGCAACTGCAGTCGTTAGCCAGAACCCAATATCCGTTGCATTGCACTGATGGGATGCTGTCGATAGCGCGAGGGCGTTGTGATCGCCGCCGAGCGCGGTGATCGGCTCAACACCTACACCCGTGCGCACAAGGTTCTCGGCGACGTTTCGGCCGATCCCACCAGAGCCGACGCTCGTCCAGCCCGGATCGGAGTCACGAGCGAGCGGCGGCGCAAACGAGCGGCCGACGCCGTCGCTGTTCACGCCGCCCACCACCACGACCGTGCCCCGGAGGTTGGGATCTCGGCGCCCAGCCATGCACTGCCCTTCCCTGCGCTCTGATGCGGACCCACTCCCCGCCTTGGGCGCGAATCCCCGTGAACCCTTGCCTGCACACGAGCGTCTTACGGGTAGCGGCACAGACGACGCAGCCGTTTCCGGCGCGCTCACATCCAGAAGGGGGACCGCGATGGTATCCAGGGACAGGTACGCTACCGCTGCACTACTCGCGGCTCTCGCGCTGGCGCTCGTTGCGCTCCCCGGCTGCGGGGAGGCCACCACCACCACGGCAGGCGCCGCCGCCAACACCGTGACCGCCTCCGGCGCCGGCGCCACTCAGGCCGTGCCGGACACCGCCGAGATGTCCTTCGGCGTCAGCACGATGTCGCCCAACGCCAAGTCGGCTCTCGACGAGGCCTCCAGGACGGCCGAGCAGATCGCCTCCTCGCTCAAGAAGCAGGGCATCGCCGACGAGGACATCCAGACGCAAGACGTCAGCGTCTACCCACAGACCGTCGACCAGGACGGCAAGCAGGTCATCACCGGCTACCAGGCGTCGCTGAGCGTGCGGGTCAAGGTGCGCGACATCGCCAGGCTCGGCGAGATCATCTCGGCGGCAAACGCCGCGGGCGCCAACAACATCAGCGGCCCCACGTTCACCATCGACGATCCGGCGCCCGCCCGCGCGAAGGCGATCGAGGGGGCCGTGGCCGACGCCCGGAAGAGCGCCGCGGCGATGGCCAAGGCCGCCGGCAAGAGCGTCGGAGGGGTGCTGAGCATGAGCTCGAGCGATGTGGGCCTGGTTCCCGGCCCGATGTACAGCACGTCCGACATGGCCGGGGCGGCCAGGGCCGTGCCCATCGAGCCGGGTCGGCTCGACATCAGCGCAAGCGTGGTCGTGGTCTTCGAGCTGAAGTAGTCGCGCAGGGCGGAAGCGGGGCCGGCGCTCCGGTCCCTCACGACGCATTGACAGGAGGGCGGCCACTGTGCCGCCTCCCTGGCTGTTCGGCTGAGGGCAATGGCGAGTGACCGTACCCGCCGACTGTCGTGGAATCCGTGCGCACGGCCGTGGACGCCTCCTGCAGGCCGTCGCGTCGAGTACGTTTCGGCGAGGTCTGACCAACATGCGCATCGAGCAGAACGCCAGAAGGTCCGCCGCACAGCGGCAGGCCGGGCCGCGTTTGCTCATGCGCGGTGCGTTCGCCGCGACTCCGCGCGCTCGAGTTCCAGCGTCTCTTTTCGTGCGCTTTTCCGTACGTATCAGGAGGTTCGCGATGACGACTACAAGCGCCACCGAAGCGCGCAAGCAGCTCTACAAGCTTCTCGACGACGTCTCGCAGTCGCACGAACCCGGGCAGATCACCGGCAAGCGTGGCAAAGCCGTGCTCGTCTCGGAGGACGACTGGCGCGCCGTTCAGGAGACGCTCTATCTGGTCTCCATCCCCGGCATGCGCGCGTCCATCCTCGATGGTATGGCGGCTCCGGCCGCTGAGCTCGAGGGCGAGCTCGATTGGTGAGCCGGCGACTGCTGTACGCGAGGCAGGCGCGCCAGGACGCGAAGAAGCTCGCCGCGGCCGGCCTGAAGCCGAAGGCCGAGGAGCTGCTTGCCGTCATCAGGCCGATCCGTTCCAGTCGCCGCCGTTCGAGAAGCTCGTCGGTGACCTCAGAGGCGCCTGCTCGCGGCGCGGCAACATCCAGCACCGCCTCGTCTACCAGGTGCTCACCGACGGACATGCCGTCAAGGTGCTCAAAATGTGGACCCACTACGAGTGAGGCGAACAAGCGCATCAGCTTGAGCTCCTCGCCGCGCGGGAGCACACGTCTCATCTGGCGCGACTTCTGAGATGCACGCCGCGGGGAGCGGTCTCGGAGACAGTCGAAGTCGGGGGAGGGAGAAAGGCCATGTCCCCGCCGGTCTCGACCGAGGAAGGCTACGTTCCCTTCCGCGGCTACAGGATCTGGTACCGGGTGGTGGGCACTGCCTCTGAGCCGGGGAAGCTGCCCCTGACCTGCCTGCATGGCGGCCCCGGATTCACGTGGGACTCCTTCGAGCCGCTGGAGGCGATGGCAGTCACCGGACGCCAGCTCGTCTTCTACGACCAGCTGGTTTGCGGCGACTCTGACGTCCCGAAAGACCCGTCGATCTACACCGTAGGTCTCTACCTCGACGGAGTCGCCGTCGTGCGTCGCGCTCTCGGGCTGGACCGCGTGCACGTCTTTGGCCATTCGTGGGGAGGCATGCCGGCGATGGCGTATGCCCTGACGCAGCCAGAAGGCCTGGCGAGTCTGATCCTCGCCGGCGGCGGCCCGAGCCTGCGCCGCCGGGTGTCGTTTCGGCCCCGCGTTGACGTTCCCCGTCACCCATTGAACCTGGACCCCGCCCCGCCATACTGAGGCGGTGCCCGAGGTTCAGCGCGCCGTCAAAGACGCCGTCCAGCGCGCCGTCAAAGACGCCGTCCAGCGCGCCGTCATCGCCAGGCACGCGACCCGCCACACGCTCCGCCACTCGGTCCCGACGCACCTGCTCGAGCCCGCCACGACATCCGCGCGATCCAGGAGCTCCTCGGCCCACAGGGACGTGGTCGGCGCCGCGGTCTACACCCATGTGCTCGGACGCGGCGCCGGCGGCGGGCGCAGCCCGCTTGACGGACTGTGAAGCGGGCATTGTGGAAGACACCAGAAAGGGTATACTTTATGGACATAAAGGGTGACGGGCCGCCGCGCTTCGAGTTCGACGAGCGCAAGAGCCGACTCAACAAGCTCAAGCACGGCATCGACTTCGTCGAGGCGCAGGCCCTGTGGCTGGACGAGGCGCTCCTTGAGGGTCGTGGTGGTGGAGCGGAGGAGCCTCGGTTCCTGATGATCGGCCGGATCCATGACAGGCATTGGTCGGCGGTGATCACGTACCGGCGGTCCTCTGTCCGGCTCATCTCGGTGCGGAGAGCGCGCGTGAAGGAGATCGAGGCGTATGAAAGCCAGTGACTTCGAGAAGAAGTTCGACGACGGCGTCGAGGACGTCATCGACGACATCGACCCCTCTAGTTGGAGGAGACCCAACCGCGAGGTGAGACGCGTAAACGTCGACTTCCCCTTGTGGATGGTCGAGTCGCTCGACAGGGAGGCCCAGAGGCTGGGCGTCACCCGTCAGTCGATCATCAAGGTCTGGATCGCGGAGAAGCTGGAGCAGCAGCCGAAGGCGAGCTGATCGAGCCTCGGCTCGACGGTCTCTTGCGGACTGTGCATCCCGCTCATCCGATCCTGATGGTAGAGTCCCGCGCAGGGGGGCAGGTGCCGCGGCAGCTGCATGGAGGGTCTTCTGCAGACCGCCGGATCCTGGTCGGCCAGACGAGACGGGGCGTTACTGCGCTGTCGCTACGCCCGCCGCGCATTCCTGGTCGGCTGCGCCGCCGCGGAGTGATTCGCCGCCGCCGCGGCCCGCGATTCTCGGCAGGCGCGAACCACCCGGTCTCCGCCGCGGTGCAGTTATGGCCTGCACACACTGTGGCATAATCACGCCGGGCTCGAGGTGTGGCTCGCGGCGTGCGAGGCTTCGGCGGCGCGCCGCGGCGCGGAGGAGGTGAACGATGCCCCTGAGGGTCGCGTTCGTTCATACGCCGATGGCCGCGCTCATCGTCCCCGAGCGGCGCCTCTACTGGCGCAACTTCGATGCGCGGTATCACGGCGCTCATCCCGGGCTGCGGCAGATGCGCACTCCGAGGTGGATGCTGCCGCAGTGGATGGACTCGCTCGCAGGCGTCCTCGTGCGCGACGGGTACACGGATCTGCGGGTGCTCGATCTGGTCGGGGTCGCGACCGGGCCGGCGGCCGTCGACGATCTCGCGGTCACAGCGGCCGTCGAGCAGTCGCCGGCCGATGTGTACCTGCTGTCCCCGGTGACCGCGAACCTGCCCCTGGCTCTGGCCATCGCCCGCCTCATCAAGCAGACGACGCCGGGGCCACGGTGGTCTTCGGAGGAGTGGCCGCGACGCCGCTTCATCGCGAGCTGGCGGCCGACGCCGCCGTGGATTGCGTCGTCGTCGGCAGGGGGGAGGTCGCACTCGTCGCGGTCCTGCGCGCGCTCGCAGCCGGAGAACGCCTGACGAGCGTCGGCGGCGTGACCTGCAAGTCCGACGACGGAAGTGCGGTGAGGCCCGCCCTGTGGAGCTACCCTGCTCTGGAGGCGCGGGAGATCCCTCCGCCGGTGGTGGATCTCTTCCCGGCCGACACAGGTGAGGATCTGCGGTACCTGCGACAGGTCTACGGCCTGGGGTGCCCCTACAGGTGCACGTTCTGCACGATCCAGACCAATGGGCGCCCTCCGACCTACTTCCCGGTCGATCGGGTGATCGCCGAGATCCATGCCTATCGGCGCCGCTACGGCGAACACCACAATGTCTACTTCGGCGACGAGACGTTCGGCCTCGACGGGCGCCGTCTGGAGGAGCTGTCCGCGGCGCTGGCGGCGGACGGGACCATCAAGTACGACTGCCAGACGCGACTGGAGTGCCTTGCGGACGCCGCGACGCGCAGGCTGCTGAAGGAGAGCGGGTGCCTGTGGGTCGAAGTGGGCCTGGAGACGAAGAGCCAGCGCTCCCAGGACACGCACAAGCAGAAGCAGAGGATCGCGCAGACCGAAGAGACCCTGGCAGGAGCCCGCGATGAGGGCCTGGCGGTGTGCGCGTTCATGATGAACGGGTTCCCCGACCAGACGATCGACGACATGCGCGCCGCGGTCGAGTGGGTCTGCGGTCTGCTGTCGGACGGCTTGCTCCAGGCCGCGTACTTCAACCAGCTGGCGCCGTATCCGGGCAGCGCTCTGTATGCTCGGCCGTCCGACTACGGCATGGTCATCCGCCACCGGGAGTGGCAGTCCTACAACGAGGAAATGCCGCCGGTGTTCGACACGCCCCGCTGGACGAGCGAAGCCGCACATGGGGTGTTCCTGGACGGGTCGGCGATGATCGCCGAGGCGATGGGCGGCCCGAGCCCCGGCGACGAGGATGCCGGCGACTACGGGGCATTCTGGGACACGGCTCACGTGTGACGCCGGCGGCCCGCGGCGGGGGTAGCCGTGCGTGCGGCCCTGCACGAGAGGTCGGCCGGGAGACTGATGAGATGAGAACAGCCCTCCGTCCCCACGCCTTCACCGGCCGCGAGTCGCTGGCCCGCACGCGTCGTCTCGCGCATCGACCGGCGCGGTTCCGGCAGCCGCGGCCCGGTCTTCCGTCAGCCGCGGCCCGGTCTTCCGGCAGCCGCGGCCCGATCTTCCGGCAGCCGCGGCCCGATCTTCCGGCAGCCGCGGCTGCAGAAGACCGCGCGGGTGGTCGCCGCCCACGGCATAGATGCCGTGCGAGCGTATGCCGTTGGCGGTACCGCCAACGGGACTTCCAACGGTATCGTTGGAAGTCCCGTCAACGGCTGCGCCCGCTTTCGACCATGCCCCCGCCGGCGGGCCGCCTCCGCTGAGCGCGAACGTCAACGTTGACACGACCGTCTGAGGGGAAGGTAGCCCTCCGCCCCTACGTTTTCACCCGCCGCGAGTGGCGAAGCCGCCAGGGAGACCTGCCAGGGAGACCCCCCAGGGAGACCCGCCAGGGAGACCCGCCAAGGAGACCGAGGAGATGAAGATGGTGCGCCACGAGTCCATCCCGCACCCCTCTTACGAGGAGTACCCGGTCGAAGAGACGAAGCGCCGGGCGGCGGAGCTCTCCTCCGAGATGCGGCGGCGGCGCACGGTGCGCGACTTCTCCGAGCGACTGGCTCCGCGCGCGGTCATCGACGATTGCCTGCGGACGGCCGGCTCCGCGCGCGGTCATCGACGATTGCCTGCGGACGGCCGGCGCCGCGCCGAGCGGCGCCAACATGCAGCCCCGGCACTTCGTCGTGGTCGGCGACGCGGCGCTCAAGCGAGAGATACGCTTTGGGGCCGGAGAACGCGGAGCGCGAGCTCTACGGTCACAGGGCCTCAGCGGAATGGCTGGACGCGCCGGCCGCGCTGGGCGCCGACGAGCACAAGCCGTTCCTCGAAACCGCTCCGTATCCGATCGCGGTCTTCGCCAGGGAGTACGGCGTGCTCCCGGATGGGCGGAAGGTCAAGCACTACTACGTGCGGGAGTCGGTCGGCATCGCGACCGGCATCCTCATCACGGCGATCCACCACGCAGGGCTGGTATCGCTCACCTACACGCCGAGCCCGATGGCGTTCCTGAGCGACATCCTCGGGCGCCCCTCGAACGAGCGTCCCTTCCTGATCCCGGTGGTGGGCTTTCCGGCGGCGGAGGCGCGGGCCCCGGCGCTCACGAAGGAGTCGCTGGAGGAGATCACCACGTTTCTGTAGACGGTCGTGTAGTCCCGAAGTGCGTCGCCGCGGCACGCTCACGCGACCGCGGGCGTTGCCGACGCAGCGCTGTGGGGTCGCCTTCGACCTGAGTGGGTAGAGTCGCAGCAGACACGAGCGCGCAATCAGGAGGAGACATTCATGGCCGATCGCTGGGTGGTTGGGAAGAAGGCGGATGTCGCCGCGGCGCCGATGGTCGGCGACGGCATCGAGGGCGTGGTGAAACGCGTGCTCGTTTCGCCCGAGCAGGGCTGGGACGGCTGGGTGATGCGGCTCTTCGACGTCGACCCCGGCGGCCACACGCCCAGGCACGCGCACGACTGGCCGCACATCGACTTCGTCGCCGCGGGGCGCGGCGTGTTGTATCTGGACGGCGCGGACCACGCGCTCGAGGCCGGCTCGTACGCCTTTGTGCCGGCCGGCCACGAGCACCAGTTTCGTGCCGCGGCAGACGAGCCGCTGTCGTTCATCTGCATCGTGCCGGAGGCCGGGGACTATTGAGCCGTGCGCGGGCGCGGCGCGGGCGGCGGGCGCAGCCGGCGCGGGCGTGACGTTGGCGTGGGCGGCGGGCGCAGCCGGGCCGGCCGCGCAGCGACGCCGCCGGGCCCTGGCCGCTCGGCCGGGCTCTCCGCGGCGGGCGCAGCCGGCCCGGCCGGGCTCTCCGCGGCGGGCGCAGCCGGCCCGGCCGGGCTCTCCGCGGCGGGCGGCGGCCGGATCCATCCTTGAAAAGCGGCCGCGAAGGGAATTGACTAGCCTGGGGCCGCGTGGAGGGCCGGCGCGCGGCGCCGGCGGCGCCGCGCGGCCCTCGTGAAGCTTACGACAACGACGACGCCGGGGCCAAGGCCGCCCCGGCGAAAGGAGAGTGAACGCCGTGTCCCCCGCTGAGAGCAGGGTCGCCGGGCTCCATCGCCTCGGCCAGAGCCCCTGGTTCGACTACATCAGCCGCGAGCTCGTGGCCCGCGGCGGCCTCAGGAGGATGGTCGACCGCGACGGCCTCGGCGGCGTCACCAGCAATCCGTCCATCTTCGAGAAGGCCATCGGCGCCGGCACGGGCTACGACGAGCAGATCCTGGAGCTCGCCCGCGAGGGCCTGGAGGCGGCGGAGATCTTCGACCGCCTGGCGGTCGAAGACGTGCGCGCCGCCTGCGACGTCCTCGCGCCCGTGTACCTGGGCAGCGGCGGCGAGGACGGCTTCGTCTCCATCGAGGCCTCGCCGGCCTACGCCTACGACACCGGGAAGACCATCGCCGAGGCCCAGCGCCTCTTCACCGCTGTGGACCGCCCCAACGTGATGATCAAGATCCCCGGCACCCGCGAGGGCGTGCCGGCGATCCTCGAGACGTTGCGGCAGAGCCTCAACATCAACGTTACCCTGCTGTTCTCGCTGAGCCAGTACGAAGCCGTCGCCGACGCCTACCTCGAGGCGCTCGAGTACCGGCTGCAGCACGATCTCACGATCCGCGCCACGTCGTCGGTGGCGAGCTTCTTCGTGTCGCGCGTCGACACGCTGGTCGACAGACTGCTGGACGAAAGGATCGCGGCCGCCGCCGACGTGGCGGAGCGGCGGCGGCTCGCAGCGCTCAAGGGCGCGGCCGCGGTGGCCAACGCCAAGGTTGTCTACGAGCGTTTTCGCAGCTACCTTGGCGGCCGCGACTGGCAGCTCATCGCCGCCTCGGGCGCCAAGGTGCAGCGTATCCTGTGGGCGAGCACCGGCGCCAAAGACCCCGCCTATTCCGACGTGCTGTACGTGGACGAGCTCATCGGCGAGCACACCGTGAACACTCTGCCCGAGGCCACCTGGAAGGCCTTCAACGACCACGGCACGCTGGCGCGAACGGTGGACCGTCACCTCGACGACGCGCACCGCACCCTGCGCGAGCTCAGCCAGCTGGGCATCGATATGGAGCGCGTTGGCGCCCAGCTCCAGGTCGAGGGCGTCGACCTGTTCGCCAGGGCGTTCGACAAGGTCGTAGCGATCGTCGCGCAGAAGCGCCACGACCTGCTGGCCGGCGAAGGAGGCTGACATGGACCGCGAAGAGCTCGAGGCCCTCGTGGAGGAGCGCCTTGCGGCGCTGGCCGCGGCCGACTTCCCGGAGCGCCTGTGGGCGGCCGACCCCACGCTGTGGAAGGCCGACGACGACGCTCACCAGAAGATCGTCGCCAATGCCCTCGGCTGGCTGAGCGTCTACGAGGGCGTGCGCGACGAGGTCCAGGGGCTCACAGGGTTCGTCGACGAGCTGCGCGCCGAGGGGTACCGCTCCGCGGTCCTGCTCGGCATGGGCGGCTCCAGCCTCGCCCCCGAGGTCATGCACGCTATCCTGGGCGCACGGCCGGGCTATCTCGATCTGCACGTGCTCGACTCCACCGACCCGGCCGCCGTGGCCGCCGTCGAGGCGGCCGTCGACCTGGAGAGCACGCTGTTCGTGGTGGCCAGCAAGTCGGGCGGCACCACCGAGACGGCGTGCTTCCTCGCCTACTTCTACGAGCGTCTGCAGGAGCTTGACGGGGAGCACGCCGGCCATCACTTCGTGGCCATCACCGACGAGGGCTCCTCGCTCGAGGCGGAGGCGCTGGACGAGGGCTTTCGCGCGATCTTCATCAACCCCGGCGACATCGGCGGCCGCTACTCGGCGCTCAGCTTCTTCGGCATGGTCCCGGCCGCCCTCATGGGCATCGACCTCGAGCGGCTGCTCGACGGCGCGCGCGCCATGGCCGTGGCCTGTGGTCCGGACGTGCCCGCCACGGAGAACCCGGCTCTGCGGCTGGGCGCCGCAATGGGCGCGCTGGCGCTGCACGGCCGCGACAAGCTCACGCTGGTCTTCGAGCCGCCGCTGGCGCCGCTCGGCGCCTGGGTCGAGCAGCTCGTCGCCGAGAGCACCGGCAAGGAGGGCACGGGCATCCTGCCGGTGGACCTCGAAGGGCTCGGGCCGGCCGGTGACTATGGCGACGACCGCGTGTTCGTCGCGCTGCGGCTCGCGGGCGCGGCCGACGCCGCTACCGCAGGGGCGCTCGAGGCGCTGCGCGACGCCGGCCAGCCGGTGCTGGAACACGAGCTCGCCGACGTGCGCGATCTCGGCGGCGAGCTCCTGCGCTGGGAGATCGCCGTCGCGGTCGCCGGGCACGTGCTCGGCATCGACGCCTTCGACCAGCCCAACGTGCAGGAGAGCAAAGACATCACGAAGGGGCTGCTCGCCGAGTACGCCGAGAGCGGCGAGCTGCCCGCCGAGTCGCCGGCGGACGACGGGCGCCGGGTGGTGTACCCGGTGGGCGACGAGGGCCTGCCGGCCGCCTTGCGCGACTTCGTCGCGCAGGCCGCGGCCGGAGACTACGTCGCCCTCCAGGCCTACGTCGCGCCCGGGCAGGCCGTCTGGGAGCAGATGCAGGCGCTCCGCCTGCATCTGCGCGACGGCCTGCGCGTGGCCACCACGCTGGGCTATGGCCCGCGCTATCTGCACTCCACCGGTCAACTCCACAAGGGCGGTCCCAACACGGGTCTGTTCCTGCAGCTCCTGGGGCACGACCCCGACGATGTCGCGATCCCGGGGCAGCCGTACAGCTTCGGCGTGCTCAAGCGCGCGCAGGCGCGCGGCGACCTGAGCGCCCTGCGCGCGCACGGCTGCCGCGCCATGCGCGTGTGCCTCGGCGATGACGCGCCGGCGGGGCTGGCGCGTCTGGCGGAGTTGGTCGCCGCCATCTGAAATGCGGGGTGCCCGCGGCGCCCCGCGGCAACGCCGGACCGCGCCGGCTCCACGCCGCGCGCTGAAGGCCCGGTCCGAACGAGGAGGTCCTGATGGACATCGCCATGGTCGGCCTGGGCCGCATGGGCGGCAACATGGCGCGGCGCCTGCTGCGCGGCGGTCACCGCGTGGTCGTGTGGAACCGCACCTTCGCCAAGGCGGAGGAGCTCGGCGCCGAAGGCGCCGAGCCCATCCGCGAGTTGGCCGACGTCGTGGCCGCCCTGCCGCAGCCACGCGTCATCTGGCTGATGCTGCCCTACGGCGCCACGACTCAAGAGGCCATCGACGAGCTCGTGCCGCTGCTCGCGGAGGGCGACATCCTTGTGGACGGCGGCAACTCGCCGTTCCAGGACGACATCCGCCGCGGGGCCGCTCTGGCCGAGAAGGGCATCCGCTACCTCGACGCCGGCACCAGCGGTGGCGTGTGGGGCCTCGAGGTGGGCTACTGCCTGATGGTCGGCGGCGAGCGCTCGGCCTTCGCGCACATCGAGCCGCTTCTCGCGACGCTGGCTCCGCCCGGCCACGGCTATGAGCACACCGGCGGCCACGGCAGCGGGCACTTTGTCAAGATGGTCCACAACGGCATCGAGTACGGCATGATGCAGGCCTACGCCGAGGGCTTCGAGCTTCTGGAGGCCACGGAGTGGGACCTCGACCTGGCAGCCATTGCCGATCTCTGGAACCAGGGCAGCGTGGTGCGCAGCTGGCTGCTCGAGCTGGCCGCCGACGCCCTGAAGAAGGACCCCGGCCTCGAGCACATCACGGGGTACGTCGACGACACCGGCGAGGGCCGCTGGACCGTCGAGCAGGCGATCGCCCATTCGGTGCCCATGCCGGCCATCACGGCCGCGCTGTTCACGCGCTTCCGTTCGCGCCAGGCCGACACCTTCAGCGGCAAGGTGCTGGCCGCCCTGCGCAACGAGTTTGGCGGCCACGCCGTGCAGGAGAAGAAGTGAGCTCCAGGGACGACCAGCAGGACGAGCTCGTCGGCTACGAGGTCGCCGACCGCTTCGGCGACGACGCCGACCTGCGCGTCGGCGGCGTGGCGCGCCTCGGCGAGGCGCCCTCGCCGTTCGGCGGCGAGCGCCACCCGGACCCGTGCAGCCTCGTCATCTTCGGCGTCACCGGCGACCTCGCGCACCGCAAGCTCATGCCGGCGCTCTACGACCTCGGCTGCCACGGGGTGCTGCCGTTCGGTACCACGATCGTGGGGTACGGGCGCCAGGCCCTGACCGATGAGGCGTTCCGCGCCCTGCTGCAAGGTTCCATCGACGACCACTACGGCGCGGAGGCCGTCGATGGGTCGCTCTGCGAGCGCATCCTCATGACGCCGCGCTACGTGCAGGGGCAGTTCGACGACCTCGCCGGGTACGCGCGTCTGGCCGCCGTCCTCGACGAGCTGGACGCCGGCGGGACGTGCGGCAACCGCATGTTCTACCTGGCCACGCCGCCCAGCCAGTTCGGGGTGATCGTGGAGCGCCTGGGAGCCTCCGGCCTGGCGCGCAAAGGGGCCTTCGCTGCGGCGAGCGCTCCCGGCGGAACGGCCGCCGGCTGGACGCGGGTCGTCATCGAGAAGCCCTTCGGCCGCGATCTGGAGTCGGCGCGCGACCTCAACCGCGAGATCGCCGAGGTCTTCGACGAGCGGCAGGTCTACCGCATCGACCACTATCTGGCCAAGGAGACCGTGCAGAACCTGCTTGTGCTGCGCTTCGCCAACGGCATCTTCGAGCCCGTGTGGAACCGGCGCTATGTGGACTTCGTGGAGATCACGGCCGCGGAGACGCTGGGCGTCGAGCACCGCGGCCCCTACTATGAGGATGCTGGGGCGCTGCGCGACATGATCACGCCGCACCTCATCCAGCTGTTCTCGCTGGTGGCCATGGAACCTCCGGTGGCGTTCGACGCCGACGCGGTGCGCGACGAGAAGCTCAAGGTGCTGCGCACCGTCAGGCCGATCCCGCGCAATCTGGTCTCGCGGTTCGCGGTGCGCGCGCAGTACGTGCAGGGCCTCGTGGACGGCGCGCAGGTACCCGCCTACCGCGCCGAGGAGCGGGTCGCGCCGGACTCCCACACCGAGACCTATGCCGCCCTGAAGCTCCTCGTGGACAACTGGCGCTGGCAGGGGGTGCCGTTCTACCTGCGCACCGGCAAGCGCCTGGCGCACCGCGTCACGGAGATCGCCATCCACTTCAAGCTGCCGCCGGTGCTGCTGTTCCGCGACGAGTCGGCCGGGCGTGGCGTGGAGCCCAACGTCCTCGTGCTGCGCGTGCAGCCGGACGAGGGCTTCTCGCTGAACATCGAGTCCAAGCTGCCCGGCCACGGAGCCGCGCTCCAGCCCGTGGCCATGGACTACTCCTACGGGACGACGCTGCACGAGCTGCCTTTCAGCGCCTACGAGACCGTCCTCGTCGATGCCATGGAGGGCGACATGACCCTGTTCACACGTGGCGACCAGGCCGAGGAAGCGTGGCGCATCGTCGGTCCGATCCTCGATGAGTGGGCCGCCAAGCCGGAGCGCGACATCCCGATCTACGAGGCCGGTGGGTGGGGTCCCGAGACCGCCGACGCGCTCGTCGCCGGCGACGGCCACGCGTGGCGGCGGCCGTGGCAGGATCCCGGCAACGATGGCGACGACTGACCCGACGAACCCGACCGGCTCATCCGGTCCGATCACAAGGGAGCACCGCATGAGCATCGAGATCCTTCCCGACGCGGACGCCCTGGCGCTGCGCGCCGCCGACCTGTTCGCGCTCGCCTCCCAGGAGGGGGCGGCGGCGCGCGGCAGGTTCGCCGCCGCCTTCAGCGGCGGCGAGACACCGCGCGCCTTCTACAGGATGCTGGCCCGCCAGCAGTTCAGCCAGAAGATCCCCTGGCGCCGCGTCCAGCTCTACTGGGGCGACGAGCGCTGCGTGCCGCCGGACGACCCGGCGAGCAACTACGGCATGGCGCGCGACGCCCTGCTCAAGCACGCGCCCATCGCCGAGGCCAACGTGCACCGAGTGCTCGGCGAAGAGGGTGCGGACAAGGCCGCGCTCGCCTACGAGAAGGAGTTGCGCGCCCTGGCGGCGCTCGAGCGGCCGCAGAGCGAGCTGCCCGTGTTCGACCTCGTGCTTCTCGGCCTCGGCGGCGACGGGCACACGGCCAGCCTCTTCCCGCGCAGCGACGCCCTGGCCGTCGAGGAGCGCTTCGCGGTAGCCACCGAGGCGCCCGACGGTTCGCCGCGCGTCACCATGACCTACCCCGTGATCAACGCCGCGCGCCGCGTGTGGTTCCTGGTGAGCGGCGCACAGAAGGCCGGCATGGTGGCTGAGGTTCTCGAGGGCCTGCAGGTGCCGAACGCCGTGCCGGCCCAAGGCGTGCGCCCGGTGCACGGCAAGCTCACGTGGCTGCTCGACGAGGCCGCGGCCGCCGAGTTGAGCCCCGCGCTGCGCGGCGGCTGACGATCCAGCACTGCGGGGCGGTTGACGACCCAGCGAAAGGAGAACGAGATGGACGAGACCTACGACGTGCTCATGGCCGACGGAACGGTGGTGGAGTACGCGGCCGGCCAGTTCGCGGAGACCAGGGAGGCGCGCTCGCCGCAGGAGCGCAACGACCTGGTGGCCGACGGCTGGATGGCCCTCACCGAGAGGATCGAGACGGGTCCGGCGCCCAAAGCTCCGTCGGCCGTCGAGGAGGCGCTCACCGAGTCCGTGGTGCCTCCGGACTCGGCGCCCGCGGTGACGATCTACGTGCTCGGGCGCCTGAAGCCCGGGGAGCAGGGGACCAGGGTCGTCTGAGCGGCGCGGGCGCGGCGCGGCGGCGCGACGCGCGGAAGACGGACGGAGGGACATGAGCCGGAGCCCCGATGAGCGGGCCGCCGCCGACGTCGCCGGCGCCGGCGCCGACGGCGTCTTCGAGGTGCTCGGCGACGACGGCAACCTCGTGCTCGGCTACCTCAAGCAGGGAGCCGGCGGCGCGCCCATTGGGTGACGAAGACCGGATCGATACTATGGTGGTATGACCATTGCGGAATCGATGGTGACGTCGTATGATGTCTGAGAGCAACGAGGAGGTTCGTCATGGCGCGCGCCACGATCTCACCCAAGTTCCAGATCGTGATTCCCAAGGAGATCCGCGAACGGCTCGACCTGAAGCCCGGTCAGCAGGTCGCCCTGATCGACCGTGACGGCTTTGTCGCCCTCGTGCCGCAGCGTCCCATCTCCGAGCTCCGCGGGATCGCCAAGGGCGCCCCCACCGACGACTACCGGGATGAGACCGACCGCTACTGACAGCGCGATGAACGTGCTCGACTCGTCGGTGTGGATCGAACACCTCGCCGACGGTCCTCTGGCCGCGCGATGCGCATCCTATCTGGTCGCCGAACGCCAGATCATCACCCCAGTCCAGGTGCTGTACGAGGTCTATCGCTGGACTCTGCGTCACGTGGGAGAGCGCGCCGCGATGGAGGTGGTGGGGCACATGGAATGCACCCGGTTTGCTCCCGCCACCGTCACGACGGCCGTCGTCGCCGTCCAGTCGAGCGCCGATCACGGGTTTGCGGCAGCCGACGCCGTCATCTATGCGACCGCGCGGCTCGAGCGCTGCGAGCTGGTGACCCTGGACGCGGACTTTCGCGGGCTGCCGGGGGTGACGCTCATCGAGGCCGACGAGTAGCCACGACGGCTCGGTGGTACACTCAGCGGGCAAGCCAGGTGGCCGCGGTGGGGTCGCGTCACGATGCTCCTCGGAGCTCGCGAGGCTCCCCGTCGAGGAAAGTCCGGACACCGCAGAGCAGGGCGCTGGCTAACGGCCAGCCGGGGAAACCCGAGGGAAAGCGCAACAGAGAGCAGACCGCCAGCGGCCCCTTTCGAGGGGTGCGGGTAAGGGTGAAACGGTGAGGTAAGAGCTCACCAGCGGTCCTGGTGACAGGCCGGCTCGGCAAGCCCCGCCCGGTGCAAGACCAAATAGGGGAGCGTTTGAGGGTTGCTCGCCCGAGGCTCCCGGGTTTCGGTCGCATGAGGCGCGCGGCAACGTGCGTCCCAGATGGATGGTCACCCACGACAGGATCCGGCTTACGGCTTGCTACCGGGAAGCCCCTCGTTCCAGCTGGACGAGGGGCTTCTCCATTGCACTTCCGGTATGCTCCCGGCTTGTGCCCTGTCGCCGTCCGCTGGGGTCGCCTCGCTCGGGCTCTCGCCTCAGGGGTCACGTCTCACGAAGTGGTCGCTGCAGACGTTCAGGCTTCCACCATATCGAGCCGATGTGGGGCCCGAAGCGTTTCACCCGCGCGATGGGTCGGCGAGGCTGAAGCGGAGGTGTGGTGGTCTTTCAGCAACCGACCGTCTACACGGCGGTCTATGCCAGCGGCGCGGCTGTCGCTCTCGTGGCGGCGGCGCTCGCGTGGCCGAGGCGCTCGTCCCGCGGCGGGATCTGGCTGTTTCTCATGCTGGTCGCCGCGGCTTGGTGGTGCTTGTTCGACGCACTGGAGTCCGCTGCGGTCGGGACACCGATGCATGTCGCGTTCGCTCAGACCAGCTACATCGGGAGCATGACGGTCGCGGTCTTCCTGTTCCTGTTCGCGCTCGAGTACACGGGGTACAAGCGGCCCCCCTTCTGGGTGGTCGCCGGCCTCTTCGGTCTGGCCGTCCTCGGCATCGCCGGAGCCTTCACCAACGGGTGGCACCATCAGCTCTGGACCGCGATCACGGTCATCCCAGGCGGCTTGAACCAGCTCAAGTACTACCACGGATGGGTGTACTGGCTCGACAACATCTACGCCTGTGCGGTCGCGCTGATCGCGACGATGTTACTCCTGAGTTTCGCGATGCGGTCGAAGCGGATCTTCAAGTGGCAGAGCGCCTCGATCGTCGTGGCGGTGATGATCCCGTGGTTGTTTGAGATCGGCTACAACGCCGGGTTCGCGGGGCTTTCCGGATTCGACCCGTCGATCACCATGGCGGCGAGCGGGGCGCTGCTGCTCGTGAGCATCCGCTACTTCGGGTTGCTAGATCTGGCTCCCGTCGCTCGCGAAACGCTTATCGAGCGGATGCGGGATGGGCTGCTCGTGCTGGGCAGCCGAGGCAGGATCATCGACTCGAACCCCGAGGCCGGGCGCATCTTGGGCAGCGACCGCGCGGGCTGGGTCGGCGCCGACGTCTCGGTCGCCTTGTCCGCGTGGCCCGCTCTCTCGGAGTTCCTCGCCACAGTGCCTGAGGGCGAGGAGTCGCTCACCATCGAGTCGCCCGACGGCCGCAGCATCAGCGTCACTGCGGTCGCCCTCACCGATGTCTACGGTGTGTCCAACGGAGTGCTGGCGACGCTTCGCGACATCACGCAGCGCCGCGCCGCGGAAGAAGCGTTGCGCAAGCGCACCGCGGAGCTCGACGCTCTCCTCAAGGCCAGCCGCGCGATGGCTTCCAGCCTCGACTACGACCGCGTGCTCCATGAGGTGGCGCGCACTGCCGGCGAGGCGCTCGGCAGTCCCGAATGTATCATCTGGGAGTATGCCCCACCGGGCGACCTGGCGCTGTTCCGCTGCCTCTGGGAGCGCGTGCCGGTACCCGGGCTGGCGGAGAGCCTCGCGGGGACCTCCTACGACATCAGCCGGCACGTCGGCGGGCTGGAGGCTCTGCGCGCCGGAGAGGTCGTGCAACTGTCCCGCTTCGACCCCAGACTCAGAGATGTGGACCGTGAGGAGATGGACGGTTGGGGCGAGAAGACCTGGCTCACCGTGCCGCTGGTCTCCGCGCGCGGTCTGCTCGGCGTCATGATCTTCATCGAGAGCGCGAGCGAGCGCACTTTCACCCCCGACGAGGTGCGCCTCGTGAGCGCGTTCGGCGAACAGGGGGCGGTAGCCATCGACAACGCCCGCAGCCACCGCGAGCAGGAGGAGCGCAACCGCTGGCTCAACGCGCTCGTGGAGGCCAGCCGCCAGGTGACCTCGACGCTCGCCATGGACGAGCTGCTCAAGAACATCGCCCGCCTCGCCGCCGAATCGGTGCAGGCGCCTCTGGCCTGCATCTACGAGTACGACGCGCAGCGCGCCGTGCTCGTGATGCGTTCGAGGCTCGGTGCGGACGGGGTGGGCCGCAACGAGGCCGTCGGCAGCGAGCACAAGCTCGCGAACTTCCCCGGCGACCGGCGGGCGCTCGTCCAGGGTGAGGTCTTCGTGAAGACGCGTTCCGACCCCGGCTTGGCCGACAACGTGCGCCGACGCATGGAGGCCGATGGCGAGGAGACGCAGGTCATTGTCCCCTTCCGCTTCGCCGGCGAGCCGCTGGGCATGCTGGTGCTCATCGAGACCGAGGCCAAACGGATCTACACGATCGAGGAGCTCGACTACCTCGCAGCGTTTGGCAAGCAGGCCGCCATCGCCGTGAACAACGCCCGTCTGTACGCGACCGTCGAGGTGCAGGCGGCAACCGATGGCCTCACGGGTCTCGCCAACCGCCGCACGTTCCACGAGCGCCTCGATCGGGAGCTCGCGCGCGCACGACGCTACGAGACGCCTCTCTCGCTGCTGGTCCTGGACATCGACGATTTCAAGAGTATCAACGACACTCACGGGCATCAGGTCGGCGACGAAGTGCTGCGCCGCCTCGCGCGCATGATCACCCGCGAGGTGCGCCGCGACATCGACCTGCCGGCGCGCTATGGCGGCGAGGAGTTCGTCGTCATCCTTCCGGGCACCGACGTCGAGGGGAGCAGGTCGCCGGAGCCATCAGGCGACGGCGGTGCGCAGCCGGCGAACGAGGACGGGAGGCCCACGGGCGAGGGAGACGCGGAGACCGTCGCCGAGCGGATCCGCGCCTGCATCGCGGCTACTTCCTTCCCTTCGGGGGCCGAGGGGGAGGCGCTACGAGTCACGGCGAGCATCGGCGTCGCCGCCTACCCGCGCATGGCCGACGATGCGCGCGGCCTCATCGGCCGCGCCGACGAAGCTCTCTACGCAGCCAAGGGCGACGGTAAGAACGCCGTCCGCGTGTACCGGGACTGAGGCCCGCGCCACGTCGTCCGCGAGGCCGCTGCGGCCGGGAGAGCGCGGTCGCGGCTCACGCGCGGGGCACGCCCTCTGCGGAGACCGGTCACGACCTCTCGCTTCGAGCGGCCGAGGTCGAGGCGTTTCTCCTCGCTTTGGGTGCGAAGGCTCGGCAGGTATGCTCAGCGCATGAGACCGACTGCCGCAGAGCTGGCTGCCACGCTGGGGCTTGAGCCCCACCCCGAGGGCGGGTTCTTCCGCGAGACGTACCGGGCGGCCGCGACCGTGCAGACCCCGCGTGGGGAGCGCGCGGCGTCCACGGCCATCCTGTTCCTGGTGACCGCCGCGGGGCTCAGCCATCTGCATCGCATCAGGAGCGACGAGCTCTGGGTGTTCCAGGGTGGGCTGCCGCTGGAGCTGGTCACGCTGGCGCCGGGCGGCGAGCTGGAGACGCGCGTGCTCGGCGACCCGGCGGAGACGGGGCGGACCCCGGTCGTGGGGCCACACGAGTCGGATCCGGCGAGTGCCGGCGAGGTGGCTCCGGCGTGGACGCCGCAGGCCTTGGTGTCGGCCGGCAGCTGGCAGGGCGCCCGCCTTGCGGGCGGCCCGCACCTGCCGGCCTCCCGCGCCTGGGCGCTCGTGAGCTGCATCGTCTCGCCGGGCTTCGAGTACGAGGATTTCGAGCTCGGCGAGCGGGACGCCCTGCTGGCCGCGTACCCGGGGCACGCGGCGGTCGTCACCGCGTTCACCTGAGGACGCGAGGCGGGCGGCGGGCACCGTCCGCCGCCCGCGCCGCACCTCCCGCCGCCCGCGCCGCACCGTCCGGCGGTTCCGTCCCAGCCGCGTGATACGCTCGGCGACACGATGAGGACGGGGCACGATCAAGCGCAAGGGCTGCTGGTGAGCGGCCGCTTTCCGGAGCTCGAAGACGCGCTCTGCGAGCGCGTGCAGGAGCTGCGGCACGGCCGCCCGCTGACGCCGCTCACGGTCGTGGTCGGCTCGGCGCACGTGCGCACGCGCGTCGGCGATCTGCTCGTGCGGCGACTCGGCGCACTCGCCAACGTCTCTGTGGTCACGCTCGGCCGCCTGGCCGCCGACCTTGTCGCCACGCGCCGCGAGGCGCCGCAGACGGCGCTCGCGGGCCTCGCCCGCGAGCGTCTGCTTCGGCGCCTGATCGCCGCCCGTGAGCTGGCCTACTTCGCCCCGGTCCAGGACAGGCCGCACTTCCCTCAGGCGGTAGCGGCCACCTTTGCCGACCTGCGCGAGGCCTGCGTCGCCGGGCACTCCGACTGGGCGCGGGCTGCCCTGGGTCAAGGCGCGACGGCCGTCACGCCGGCGGGCACGGCGAAGGCGGCCGATCTTCAGGAGCTGTACGACGCCTACTGCGACGAGCTCGCGCGGCTCGGGCTCGCAGACGGCGCGCAGGTGCTGCTCGAGGCGGCGTCGGCCGTGCGGGAGGCGCGTGAGGGTGCGCGCGCCGCGCCGCCGGCGGGCGCGACGGCGGACGATGCGTCGGGCCGCTCGCGTGTCGTCCTCTACGGCATCTACGACCTCAATCAGGCGCAGGAGGCGCTCGTCGCCGAGCTGCTGCACGCCGGCGCCGACCTGTTCGTGCCCATCCCGCGCGGTGGTTCTGGCGCAGGCGCTTCGGCTCTGGAGGTAGCGTGCACCGCCGGGCTTGCCGAACAGCGCCGCGAGGCCCCGGCCGTCGCCGCCGACCTCGCGCGGCTTGCGGAGCTGTGGCGCGCGTCGCCGCCGGTCGCCGGGCCCACGGTGTCGTTTCTCGGCGACGGTACGCTCACCGTGGCGTCGGTGCCCGACCAGCGCGCGGAGCTGCGTGAGGCGGCGCGCGCAGTCTTGGCGGCGGCGGCGGCCGGCGCCGCCTTCTGGGACTGCGCCGTAGTTGTGCCGCGCAGCGACGACGTGGAGCGTGCGGCCGCCGCCCTCGAGGCGGTGGGCCTCCCGGTGGCCTGCCGCCGCCCCGACCGCTCGGTTGGGCCGCGGTTGCTGCTGCGCCTCGCCGACTGTCTTGCGCCGCCGGCCGGCGCGCCGTTCGCGCGGCGCGCCGTGGTCGATCTTCTCAGCGCGTCTCCGCTGCGCGATGCGGAGGCGGCGCAGCGCGACATCGCCCTGTGGCTCGACGAGGCCCGGCAAGCGGGGGTGGTCAGCGGCCTCGAGCAGTGGCAGGAGCGTAGTGGGCGGCGGCGTTGTGGGCTTGAGCGCCGCCTCGCCGATCTCGAGGCCCGGGGGGGCGATCTCGTCGCCGACGACGACGAGGGCGCGCAGAGGCTCGACGTCGTGCGCGTGCGCCTTGCCGCGGCGCGCAGCCTGGAGGCCGCCGTCGGCGCCCTCGGGCGCGCCTGCGATGGCCTTCCGTCCCGCGCCGGCTGGGGCGCATGGGCGGCCGCCGTCGCCGCCGTTGCGGCGGCGCTGTTCGAGGCGCCGAGCGCCGCGGCGGTCGCCGATGCGGCCGGTCGCCTGGCGGCGCTCGACGTGCTCGATGAGGAGGTCGATGTCGCCGAGATGGCGGCGGCGCTGCGCGAGCAGCTGGCGGACGCGCGCCTGCCGCAAGGCAGGGTGGGCCGCGAGGGCGTCGCCGTGCTCACGCCGCTCGAGATCCGCGGCCTGCGCTTTCACACGGTGGCGTTCGTCGGCCTCGCCGAAGGCGGCTTTCCCTCACGCGGCCGGCCTGACCCCCTCCTCGGCGACGCCGACCGTCGCCGCCTCGCCGAGGCGCTCGGGGTCCGGCTGCCGCTCGCCGAAGCGCGCGACGCCGAGTCGCTGCTGCTCTTCGCCTTCGCCTGCGAAGCGGCGCGAGAGCAGCTCACGCTGCTCGCGCCGCGCACCGACGCCGCCACGGGTCGGCCGCGGTTGCCCTCGCGGCTGCTCCTGCGTCTGGCCTCGCTGGCCGCCGGCCATCCGGTGGGCCTCGACGAGTTTCTCAGCGGCGCGCCGCTGGCCGCCGTGTGGCGGCACGTCGGCGGCGCGCCGGCATCTTCCGCCGCCGCTGCGGCGTCGTCGGGCGGCGCCGACGTCGCTCCCGCGTCCCGGGGCGGCGCCGACGCCGTGTGGACGGACGTGCGCGAGCACGACACCGCCGCGCTCCTCGCGCTCTCCGCGCGGAGCGCCGGGTCTGCCGCGCGCGTGTACCTCGGCGCCGTGCTCGACGAGCCCGGCGCGGCCGAACGCCGTCTGGGGCAGTGGCGCTCCGCCCGCGAGAAGGCTCCCGGCACGTGGGACGGGCTGCTCGGCGACGACGCCCGCGCTGCGCTGGCGGCGCGGCACCCGTTTGACGCCGAGATGTCGCCCACGCGCCTCGAGCGCTACGTGTGCTGCCCCTTCGCCTTTCTGCTGCGCGAGGTCTTCGGCCTGGATGCTCCCGAGGAGCCTGGGGAGAGCCTTGAGATGGACAATCGCGAGCTCGGCATCCTGGCTCACCGGATCCTGCAGGGCGCCTACGGCGGGGCGCTCGACGCGGAGCCCGGTCTCGCCGAGACGCTTCACGCTCTCGCCGCGGCGTGGCAGGCGCGCTGCGCCGAGGCCGAGCTCAGCGGCGTCACCGGCGCTGCGCTCTCCTGGGAGGTGCGTCGCGCGATGCTCCTCGAGGACCTCAGCGAGTCTGTGCGCCGCGATCCCGTGTTCCGCGCGCGCGGCGGCCGGCCGGCGGACGTCGAGTGGCGCTTCGGCGAGGCGGCCGGCCGGCCCGTCGCCCTCGCGGTGCCGGGTGGCCGGACCATCCGCTTCAAGGGCCGTCTCGATCGCGTGGACGTCACGGCCGTGGGCGCCCGCATCGTCGACTACAAGACAGGCAAGGGCACCACCGAGGAGAAACGCCTCAAGGACGGGCTCAGCGTGCAGCTGCCCGTCTATCAGCTGGCCGTGCGACAGGCCGGCGACGTGGACTACGGCAAGATCGCCTGCCTCTACCGGCTCGTCACGCGCCGCGGCGGATTCTCCGAGCTGCCCCTGGGGGGCGACGAAGACACCGCCGGCCGGCGGCTGCGCGCTCTCGTCGCCGAGGTGGTCACGCTGGTCGACGCCGGCCTGTTTCCGCGCTCCACCGCAGGGCGTTGCAACAACTGCGACGTCGGCTACGCCTGCGGGGTCACCGCCTGGACGCGCACGCGCAAGCGCGGGCACGAGCTGCTGGAGGGCCTTGTGGGCCTGCAGCGTCACGGTCCCGGGGAGGTGAGCGACGATGCCGGAGCCTGAGCGCGTGGTCTGCGATCAAGAGGTTCGCGAGCGCGTCACCGGCGACCTCGGCACCACCTTCCTGCTCGAGGCCGGGGCCGGCACCGGCAAGACCCGCGTGCTCGTCGACCGCTACGTGAAGTGCGTCCTCGACGAGGCTCTGGGCAGCGGCGACGTGCGCACCGTGGCCGCCATCACGTTCACCGAGAAGGCGGCCGGTGAATTGCGCCAGCGTGTGCGCGAGGAGCTCGAGGCGCGCGCCGTCGCGGCGGAGCCGGGGTCCGGCGCGGCGGACCTCATCGAACGCTCTCTCGCGGCGCTCGACGACGCGCCCATCAGCACCATCCATGGATTCGCGGGGCGTCTGCTGCGCGAATTCCCGGTCGAGGCCGGCGTCGACCCGGCGTTCGAGCAGCTCGACGCGCTGGGCTCCGACATCGAGCGTGCCCGCCTCTGGGAGGAGTGGTTCACCGGGCTGGCCGCCGACGATCCGCCCGGGGAGGCCGCCGGCCGGGCGGGCGGGCGGCCCGTTCGCGACTGGCTCATGCGGCTGCTTCGCGCCGGCGTGACGCTCGACAGCGTGCGCACGCTCGCCGTGGGCGCCAAGGGCATCTTCGGCGAGCGCTACGACCTTGACCCGGCGCCGGAGCCACCTCCAGAGCCCGATCTGGGCGCCGGCCTGCGGGCGCTCGCGCAGCCGCTGAAGAGCCTGCGCGAGCACTGCGTCACGGCCTGCACCGACCAGGCCGACCGAGGGCTGGCGGCCGCCATGCAGCTCGTCGAGGCCGGCGAGACGCTCCTCGCCGACGCTCCCGCCGACCTCGACGCGTTGGCGGCGGCGCTCTTCGCCCTGCCGGCAAAGACGACCCCCTCGGCGCCCGGCGGCAACAAGGGCAACTGGGATGTCGCCGCCGGTGGCAAGGACGAGCTGCAGGCGCGGTACCAGGCCGCGGTCGCCGCAGTCGGCGATCTGCGCGACGCCTACGCCGAGTGTGTGACCGGCCTCGCCGTGGCCGTCGCCGACGCGTTCGCGCGCTGGGCCGGGCAGGTGCAGGTGCGCCTCGGCCTCCTCGACTTCACCGATCTGCTCGGCCGCCTGCGCGACCTCCTCAAGGGGGATGTCCTCGGCGGCGACCACTTCGCGCGCCGCGCCCTGCAGCAGCGCTTTCGCTACCTGCTCGTCGATGAGTTCCAGGACACCGATCCGCTTCAAGCCGAGATCGTCTTCCTGCTCTGCGAGCGCGAACCGCTGGCCACCGATTGGCGCGATGTGGTCCTCACGCCCGGCAAGCTCTTCGTGGTGGGCGACCCCAAGCAGTCCATCTACCGCTTTCGGCGCGCCGATATCTCTCTGTACGACGAAGTGCGGCGGCTCGTGGGCGGGCAGCCTGACGGCGCCGGCGTGGTCACCGCCATCCGCCAGAACTTTCGCACCACGCCGGCCGCGGTGGCCTGGGTCAATAACGTGTTCGCCGATGTGTTCGACGGCGATGCCGCCGAGGGTCGCCAGCCGCACTACCAATGGGTCGAGCCGTACCGGCCGCCGGCCGAGGGGCCGCGGGTCGCGGTGCTGCTCGGCCGCGAGTACGGTGCGCAGGCCGGCGAGGCCGACGCCGCCCGTCTCGACGAGGCGCGCGCCGTGGCCGCCCTGCTGCATCAGATGCATGGCCCGGAGGCGGCGCGCTGGTCTGTTCAGGATCGTGACGCGGCGCGAGACGCCGAGAGCTGGCGCGCGCCGCGATGGGGCGACGTGGCCCTGCTGTTTCGCGCTACGACGGGCCTCGAGACCTACGAGCAGGCGCTGCGTGAGGCCGGCGTGCCCTACCGTGTGGACGGCGGCAAGTCCTACTTCGCGAGGCGTGAGGTCGCCGACGCGCTGCTCTGCCTGCGCGCCGCCGACGACGCCGCCGACGGGCCCGCCCTGTACGGCGCCCTGCATTCGTCGTTCTTCGGGTTCAGCGACGACGACCTCTTTCTCTTCTGGGCGGACGGCGGCCGCTTCGACCTGTTCGCCGCCGGGCAGCCGCCCGGGCACGCGGCGATCGCCGCCGCCTTCGGCACGCTGCGCGCTCTGCACGAGCGACGCGTCGAGTGGGAGCCGCACGAGATGGCCGCCGAGCTGGTGCGGCTCACGCACGGCACCGAGCTCTTCGCCGCGACGGGCTCGGGGGCGGCGCAGGCCGTCGCCAACCTGCAGAAGCTGGTGGAGCGCGCGCGGGCCTTCTCGGACGCCGGTGGGGGCGGCCTCGGGGCGTTCCTCAGCTGGGCCGCCGAGGCCGGCGACGCCGCCGGCGAGGGCGAGTCGCAGGTGGACGACGAGGGCGACGTGGTCCACCTGCTCACGATCCACAAGGCCAAGGGCCTCGAGTACCCCATCGTCGTGCTGGTCGGCGGCGCTTTGGGCGGCGGCCCACACGGCGGAGAGCCGCTTGTCGACCGCGTGGCGCGTCGCATGGCGATCAAGCTCAAGGCAGAGCTCCCCGGGGCGGCGGCGCGCGACCTCGAGCCGCGCGCCTACACCGCCCTCAGCGAGAACGAGAAGAAGATGTCGGCCAGCGAGTCGCGGCGCCTGCTGTACGTGGCCGCCACGCGCGCCCGCGACCGTCTCGTGGTGTCGTGCTTCGGTAAGCTGACCACGGCGAAAGGCGAGCCGGCGAACGTGATGCTCGGCGCCGTCGCGGGGGCGCTGCCGGCGCCCGCGTCGGAGGCGCCCACCGAGGAGCACGAAGAAGGCGGCGTGCTGGTGCTGCCGCCGGCTGCGCCGCCGGAGCGCAGCGCGCCCGAGGAGGCGCCGGACGCCGCGACCATGGTCGCGGCCCGCGGCGCCTGGATCGCCCGGCGGGAGGCCCTGCTCGCCGCGGCCGGACGGCCTGCCCGTGCCACCAGTCCGAGCGGCCTCGAGCACGTCGACGAAGAGGTGCGCAGCGGCGGCCCCGGAGCGCCGCCCGGCCGCGCGGGGGCGCTGGCGCTGGGGTCGGCCGTGCACCGCGTCATGGAGCTCTGCGACTTCGCCGACGCATCGTCGCTGCCCGGCATCGCCGCGGCCGTCACGCGCGAAGCCGGCCGGCCTGACCTGGCCGCGGCCGCGGCCGCGCTCGCCGGCGCCTGCTGGCGCGCGCCGCCGGTGCGCGCCGCCGCGGCCAGCCTCGAGGTGTACCGCGAGCTGCCTATCGGCGCGCTCCTCAACGGCGCCGTGGTGAGCGGCGCCGTCGACCTGCTCTACCGCGACGGCGACGAGTGGGTCGTGGTCGACTACAAGACCGACCGCGGCGTCGCTGCCGGCGTGCTGCGCGAGCGCTACACTCCGCAGGGCGCCGCCTACGCCGTCGCCGTGGAGCTGGCCACCGGACGCGCCGTCCGCGAGGTCGTGTTCGTGGCCGCGGCGGCCGCCGACGGGCTGGTCGTCACCGTGCCGGTCGACGACGAGCTGCGGGCGCGGGTGGAGCGAGAGGTCGAGGCGGCGGTGGGCGAGGGGCGGGCGATCCGCGCCGACGAGCTCGCCACAGATGCGCAGTCGTAGACAACAGAGGCGGAGGTAGAAGATGGTCGTTGCAGGGACGGGCCCACTGAGCGCAGACGCGATCAGCGAGAAGGTCGTGCGCGCGCGCTCGGTCGAGCGCGCGCTCATGTTCATCGGCTGGATCGTGCTGGTCATCGGCGTCGTGGGGATGGCGCTCACCGTCGCCATGTGGATCGCCGGTCAGATCGACGTCGACCAGGCGGTGGCGTTGCTGCTCGGTACCATTCTCGGATCCATCCTTTCGGGGGCTGCGGCCTACGGCTCGGGAGTCAACGTTGGGCTTGGGGCCGAGCGCCTGGCGCTGGCCCTGCAGACAGCGCCGCCGCCGGCCGATCCCGCCGAGTCCTGACAGCGCCGGGCGTCGGCGACGCGCGCTCGCAGCGCGCGCGACTCAAGAACGACGCGGCGGCTGCCGATATGTGCGGCATGCGCGAGATCCCGGACAAGCAGCGGTCACTGTCGACGGCATTCGGGCGGAGAGCGTGGGCGACACTTGTGCTGCTCGTCCTTGTCAGTGCGTCGGTCGTTGCGGCGTCGTGCGGCGGGACCGCGACCTCGGGCACGGACGTGAGTCCATCCTCAGCGCCCTCGCCCACCGCCGTGCCGGCCGTCAGCGACGTCCCGCGGCTCGAGGCCTCCATCGACGTGACCATGAAGAGGATGGACTGTCCGGGCATCGTCTTCGCCGTGAGCGCCCCGGGCAAGAGCGACGTGGTTATCGCCAAAGGCGTCGGCGATCTCGCCACCGGGGCGCCCATCTCCGCCGGCGACCTCTTCCGCATCGGCAGCGTCACCAAGACGTTCACTTCCACGGTGCTGCTGCAACTGGCCGCCGAGGGCAAGGTGAACCTCGACGACCCGCTCAGCAAGTACGAGCCCGGCTTCCCCAACGGCGACCACATCACCGTGCGCATGCTGCTCAACCACCGTTCCGGCATCTTCTCGTACACCGGTGACACGCGGTTCGTGCGTGCCATCGAGACGGACACGCTGCGCTCGTGGACGCCGGATGAGCTGGTCGCCATCGGCACGGCGCACGACCCCTACTTCCCGCCGGGCGCCGCCTTCGACTACTCCAACACCGCCTACATCCTCGCCGGCAAGGTCATCGAACGGGTCGGCGGGCGCACCTACGAGGAAGAGATCCAGACGCGTATCATCGATAAGCTGGGCCTCAAGCACACCTTTCTGCCCGACGGTCCGGACGCCCCCGGCGGCCTCGCCCACGGCTACACCTACGACCTCGGCAACGGCCTGCAGGACATCTCCCGCCAGAGCATCGACTCCTGGGGGTGGAGCGCCGGCGGCCTCATCTCGGACCTCGCCGATCTGCGCACCTGCGCCGTCGCGTTCGGGACCGGCTCATTGCTCACGCCGGCGATGAAGAAGGAGCTCTTCACGCGCACGCCCATGCCGACAAAGCCCGGCACGCCGCCGAGCGCCTTCAGCGGGCTGGGCATCGGCATGGTTCACGGCTGGGTCGGCAACACCGGCGGCACCTACGGCTACACCACCTGGATGTGGTACGTGCCGAAGACGAAGGCCACGGTGATCGTCTTCTTCAACGAGACCTCCACGTTCACGCCGCGCTACGAGGTCAGGGAGCAGAAGGCTCTGCTGGGGCTGCTGCAGACCGCCTGGAAGGTGATCTGAGGCGAGCGGGCGGCCGCGGCGGGGGAGTGCGCCGCCCCGGCCTTCGCCCGTCAGCCGGCGGCCACCCGTGTTTCGGGCTCGGGAACGTCGAGGTGCTCGGCCTGCCGGTAGCTCACGTAGTCCGCGAGACACTGGCGCCGCGCGGCCGTCGCCTCTTCGCGCGACGCGCCGTCGCCGACCACTCCGGGGATCTCGCCGAGCCGCACCACCCAGTAGGGCTCGGCGTCGTCCGTGCGCCACTCCCACACCCGGCGGTAGGGAAGTCCGACATAGTACTCCGGGTCTCTGTTCACATGACCATCCCCTTCCCTCCGGTTGCGCGTTGGGCCTCCGGATCGACGAGCGGCGAGAAGGCGGACGTGGCGCGCCGCGCGCCGCGGCTGCCGCGGCCGCGGCAGCCGCCGGACCCGCCGCAGCCGTGGGAGCCGCCGCGGCGGGGTAGTACTGTGAGGGAAGATAAGGAATTCCGGCAGATCCTTATCTTCCCCCCGGCGAGCGAGCCTGCGGACGGCCGTGCGCGACCCGACAGTTAAGGAATCCTTGTCTTCCCTTTTCGTACTACCCCGCGCCGGGGCCGCCGCGGCCGCCGGGCGCGCCCGGCGGAGGCGCTGCTGGCTGTGTGCCTCCGCCGGGGCCCCATTCGTGGCTCACCGGCGCGGATGGTCATGTCTGTTCATTCCGGCTCCTGACTCTCGGCTGCCAACAACTGCCCGATCAACCTGACGGCATCGGCTACAAGGTACGGTCTCAACTTCCGCGTCCGCGGGATTGCGAGCGCCAAGCGCGAGTACCTGGGGTGACGACAGAAGGTGTGAGCACTCCCGTCACGCTTTGCGAAGCCCAAGCCCAGAAGGAGAGTGTCGATGTGACGCGCCGACCAGCCGGCATGGCTGCGACTCATCGCCAGCAGCAGCCGGCCGGCGCTGCGAGGGTACTTGTCGAGAGGGGGCGTGTGCATGATGCAGAACGTAGCAGGTCGAACCCCGCAAACGAAAGGGTGACGAGGGGTTACGTTGCGAGGCGTCTCGCCGTCTCGCCGGCCTTCCTCGCGGCGCGTCGTCGCACGGCCGTACGGTCACCCCATCGCGCCTCGACATGGCCGAGGCGCGCAGAGCCGGTTCTTGACAGGCGCGGCGATTCTCGTAGGTTTACGGCAACGAGTGCGCGGGGAGCGCCTCGCGCCGTCAGCCGGCGGGGCCGGTCATCATGAGCCAGGGGGGTACCGAGATGTCTCGACGTCGATCGACAGGTCAGGGCGCGCGGGGGCCGCGCGCGGAGCGCGCTGCCGGAGTCGCGCCCGCGCGCGGTGCCGGCACGCCGAGCGGCGGGCGCGCGGCCAAGGCCGCGCGCGGGGTGCTGCTCGGCGTCGTGCTGGCCGCGCTGCTTCTGACCGCCGCGGGAGCCTACGGCGCCGCCGCCGCAGGCGCCGCCAAGCCCCAACTGACCAGCGCCGAGAAGGAGTTCCTCGCGCAGCTCGACGGCGACTACGCCTGGGACGTCATGCTCAAGCAGGTCTACGGCTGGGGCATCCCCAACTTCGACCCCTGGTTCAACCAGACGGTGGGCGGCACTGCGGCCTCGCAGGCCACCATCGACGCCCTGGTCGCCGAGATGAAGGCCATCGGCCTGGAGCCGGGCTGCGCCGGCGGTCTGTACACCGAAGGTTTCCCCATCGACGGCTGGGAGGATCTGGGTTCGTCGGCCACGGTCGTGAGCCCGTATCACTGGACGATCTCACCGAGCCACCAGGTGTACAAGGGCGCCGGCACCGGGCCGGGCGGCGTGACCGCCGAGCTCGTCGACGTGGGCAACGGCCGCTGGGCCGACTTCGAGAAGGCCGGCGACATCAGCGGCAAGATCATCCTGCTGCACCGCGCCGACCCGATGTTCTACGGCGGCCCGAGCCTCGCCGAGGCCGAAGCGCGCGGCGCCGTGGGCGCGCTCATGGACTACCCCATCACGGCCAGGACCATCCTCAAGACCGACGAGATCGCCGAGTTCATCCCCACCATGTACATCCGCCAGATCGAGTGGAACAAGCTGGCCGCCGATCTGAAGGCCGGGAAGACGCTCACCGTCAAGCTCGTTGTGGACAACGAGGTCGGCGACTACCCGATGGCGCAGAACGTGGTCGGCATGATCCCCGGCAGCGTGCACCCCGAGGAGTTCATCTATCTGGGCGCCCACTTCGACCATTGGATGACCTCGGCGGCCGACGACGGCGCCGGCGTGGGCTCGCTGTTCGCCATCGCCAAGGCCTGCAAGGCGATGATGGCCAAAGGCTGGCAGCCGCAGCGCACGCTCGTGTTCGCGGTGTTCGACTCGGAGGAGCTGGGCGGGCCTCCCGACACGTGGTACGACTGGTGCCTGGGCTCGTTCTCGCACATCGTGGGGCGGCTGCCCGGGAGCTCGAACCCGGCCTCGCCGCACTACCTCGAGTGGGACGACGGCGACCTGCTGCCGGCGCTCCGCGGCGAGCGCGCCGGCAAGATCGTGGCGATGCTCAACATGGACGTGATCGGGGTGCGCAACGCCACCGTGTACGTGGAGAGCACGCCCGACACCACGGCCTTCTTCCAGAGGTGCGCCGACGACTCCGGCCTCAGCGCCGCCGCCGAGACCTACGTGTATTGGCCGCCGTCGAGCTACGACGACTGGCAGTTCTACATGGCCGGCGTGCCCTGCATGGAGATCGCCTTCTGGGGACCGGTGTACGACAAGCTCTACCACACGACGGGCGATGTGCAGGA
>Ga0194044_10000117_pt1 | contig 32578 bp, 35 predicted proteins | sample JunL4417m_MetaG_FD_155460 | JGI IMG/M metagenome (GOLD analysis project Ga0194044, IMG submission 155460) | Anoxic zone freshwater microbial communities from boreal shield lake in IISD Experimental Lakes Area, Ontario, Canada - Jun2016-L442-17m | ecosystem: Environmental > Aquatic > Freshwater...
CGACGACCTTACCGTCTCGCCACAGCACTACATAACCACAGGTTTTCAGAGCTTCGCGGCGAGCCCTGACGGCAGCACGATGCAAGGCTGCTTCAGCGCCGATGAAGTCTGGATCGCGAATCCAACCGTCTCCCCTCATTTTTGGGCTACTTGTCATGGCTTGCGTCCCTCCTCGAGAAGCACCGGAAAACTTCCGGAATTGTCGTACACGACTCAATCCTGCCGCAATCAAGTCCGCGTTGACAAACAATGGGCACCCCGCCTCGTTGGGTAAGAATTCCGACGCAAAGGTAGTCTTGCCTGCCCCGTTGGGACCGCGATGATGACGATGCGATGTTCATAACCCATGCTCTAATCTACGATTTCAAAGGGCACTCGTCAATTCCTGGTTCACAATGTATTGATTCTAGGGGTAATGGCTTCAGGCGGCATTATACAAGCTTGGCAGTTGATGACAGGGATCAAGACTCTTCCTCCTCTGGATACCGTGAATCCGCATTCGACCGGGTTCGACAATCCAGAGGCGTCCCTGAGGTGACTGGGTTTTGATGGCAGCGGCTACTTGCCTGATCAGTTGTTTCATTCCATCGAAACATGTAGCCCGGCATCCTCCAGTGGCATCCGCCAGCGGGGATCGGCGTTTTCGTCAAGCTTGAACCGCATGATTATTGCTCATCTCCATGAAGACCACCCTCTCCTGCGCAATCTGTGCAGCATAAGCCAGACATGCCCTGATATCTTCCCGGGTAAGACCTGGGTATGAAGCCAGAATGTCCTCGACACTGTCTCCATTTGCCAGGTAGCTGAGGATAAGCCACACCATGATCCGTGTTCCCTTTATACATGGCTGACCATGGCACAGTTGGGGATCAACCCATATTCTGTCCAGGAGAAGAGACATCTTGAACCTCCGACACCAAGTGGAGATTGGTGACTTTCATGTCCGCTGAAAGTTCCTGTCGGACAATCTACATCATTAAGCCTCCTTCTTCAACAAATCGCGCACCAGCGCGGGGCAAATCTTGAAATATCAGTGAACCCCTGATTCTGGAGGCACCTTACTTGTACCGATTCTCATAAGTCTTTTCTGCTAGACAGGGAGTGCTGGTGTGCTTGAAAGCCGGATTCTATACCTCTTACACGTTGCGTAACAGCTTCATATATTCGGCATGGGAGCCGATCCAGAACCACACAATTACATCGTCAACCTTCTGGCCCAGAGCTCTCCAACCTATACCGACCCGGATAGAGTAAACAGGTATACGCTTGCCGACGAGTTTGAACTGTACACTGGGATGGGCCGGATTTTCCCTCCACAACTTGTAGTTCTTGCGAGCAAGGCGTTGGATTCGAACTGGAAGTCCTCGAAAGCAAGAGATGAAGTCTTCGGTGAGTTGGGATTTCACAGATCGTCGAATCCAATTTGCTTTGTCCTGCCGGTATGATATTTCAGCATGGCTTTCTCTGCCAACTGCGCCAACTTCTCCTGTGAACTATCCAGTGTGCTGTCCCAGCTAGACTCCCATTCGATTTCCTCGAGCAATTGCTGGGCAAGCTGATCCTGGAGGTCGTCGGGAAGCTTGGACGACTTTTCAAATGCCTGTGTGAGAAGCTTGGTCATGTGCTGCACCTCTTGGCGGAAAGTTTACCTTTATCCTAAAATCACGTCAACAAGCATTGAGTACTCAGAATTCAGCGGCACCGGAGGACAACTTGATTTTGTCAGAGGGGCCTTCGATTCCAAAGGCGGCAAGTCCATCATAGCATTTCGCTCCACAGCCAAAGACGGAAAAATCTCTCGCGTCGTTCCCCGTCTCGAGCAAGGAGCAATGGTTACCGTGCCGAGAATGGATACCCATTACCTCATCACCAAATATGGAACAGCCTGCCTGAAAGGCAAATCCGGACGGGAGAGGGTTCTAACAACAATGGACGTTGCACATCCGAGGTTCAGAGACGATCTTATTCGGGAAGCCCAAAACATACGGGTTCTGTAGAAACGAGGAGACCGAATAATCAGGTGCCGAGCGATCGCTTGTATCTAAAGAACTGGGCGTCGGGCTGCCTCTCTAGGGACTTGAAGCCTGCTGAACACAAGTAGCAGCGCTGGGGGCTTCAATGTTTTGTTGGACAAGTTTTTCGCGCAGGAACTCTGGGGCAAAGTCTGCGCCGTTCTCCCAGGAAAGCGTGTTGTAACGAATCAGAAACCGACGAAAGAACTTCAAATCCTTTAGAGGCTCAAACACAAGACCATCCAGTTCGTCGGACAGATCCACTTCACCGCACGCGCCATCGTCAAATCTGAGCCAAACTCTGTGCCCTTCAATATGCTTGGCTTCAATGACATGTGGAATCATGGCATTACTCCAGTGGAAGGATAGGATTGAGAGGCAGCTTTTCCGCTGCAAGCGCCCAGTCGGCAAGAAGTTCTGCCTTGTGAATCACACACCATTCAAGAACAAGACCGAGAGCCCGTCTCGGAAAGCGACCTGACACGACACCTGACTCAATTTCGACAGTGATTTCAAATTCGCCATACTCTGCATGAAAGTGAGGTGGCGCATGTTCACGATAATACATGTAGATCAGGATTCCCAGGAATCGGCTTATCTCAGGCATGCTTGTTTTCTACTCCTCGTGGCTAATTCTGATATATCAAGACCTAATCCCTCACACACGACTGCCGCGCGTCGAGTCATAATCTGAAAAATAACACAAACGCTAATCCCAAGTCACGAATAACTATGGTTTCCCCAGATTCATTGGATCCCGCGAATGTCAGCGGAGGCCCATGAATTGCTCCGACAAAAAATCCCAGATGGAAACGCCACCGTATGCGAGGGCATACGCGGGCAGCCACCACCACAGATAGCTGATCAAACCACTGGAGAGGAATGTGGCCCAGTCCCGGCGGTTCATACCGTTGTACTTACGGCTGCCGTGACGCATGTAAGCGGTTGTAATGAATGTGTCGAACATAAGAGAGAGAAATACAAGTGCGGCGGGATCACCTTTTTTCAGGATCCATGAAGCGATTCGGCCGAACCAAGACTCACTGGACAATTCCCGGACGCTCTTGATCGTCTCAATGCCCAACCAGTCCTTTTTAGTCCAGTCATACAGGTAGAGCATCACAAGGCATAGATCCATTGAGAGTATGGTCATGATAATGCCGCCGAACACCACCCCGAGCTGCCATATCACAAAAAGGTAGAGCAGATAATTCCACAGCCTATTTGTAATGTGGACAGTCGTAAGGCCGATCCCCAAGATGCCAAATCGTTCTTTTGGGCTCGCAATTATTGAAGTAAGGTCGCCCAAAGATATTCTCCTTAGGTTGATACCTTAATCCTGTCGGAACATCAGTGTACCGGAGGTATAATGTCTGTGAACACATGCCGCTGAATTCGGCACCCAATGATGCTTAATCCTCTCCTGTAAGAAAGCCTTTGATGTCAGACGGGTAGTATTGCCATGACAAGTCGTCTTCGTTTTCTACGTCGAGTAGGCGAACGACAAGAGGCTTAACACCTATAGTTTCTCGTGTTTTATGAAAGGCAGGACAGATTACTTTATTGACAAAGGGCTGTTCGTATTTGTGATTTTTTCCGTTGAGTAGGTAATTTTCAAAGAGAATCCCATGGCATGTAAACAAAGCAAATGTTTGTTCATATTTTTCACGGGGACAATTACCTTTCAAGCATGACCAGTCGATTGTCGCAACATCTTCATTCCCATACATAGAATCACAAATCCTCCGATGGAAACGGACAAGATTCTCGCCCCATAGAGTCACGATGCTGTCGAAAGGCATCCCGTCAGACTTTTGAACATCAATAATTTTATGGTATTGTATGATATCATTTCCATTCTTGTCTCGTCCCATTATGACAGGGATTTTTGCGAGATAGAGTTTTTCCCGGTTCCCAGTACAGAGCCTGTCTGAAGTATATTCCCCAGCTAAAGAGACGAGCCCAACTTTGTTGGACATCATCACAAAACGATAGAACTCAAGATTGGGTGTCTTAATGTACCTCCACAGTAGAGCTTTGGGGCTCTCCTGAAAAGGCTTCGGAATCTCTCCGAACAGATCAGTCACCTTCTTGCGCAAAGAGGCATTGTTCCAACGTTTCCATATCTCCTCCTTCGCTTCTTCGAGGGTGGTGTAGAATTGGTTTACGTCAATGTAGTCCGAATCCTTCATGACATTGACCTTTAGAGAACCTTGGAATAGTCTGTCTTGGGCGAAGAAGAGAGTCGATAACAGATTATTCCTGGCGGTAATATGCCGTCTTTGTTGTTGAGTATGAGCAATGTTATGAACTGGAAACAACGATGATCCACGTTGGAACCTCCCTTGAATTACTGGTTTTCATATCGATGGGATGCCCCGTTTAAAATCTTGGATCTTTGCAGTGGCTGCTTCCAGTTTTTCTTCAATGTACTTCGCTGCTTTCCACAGGCCGGATTCATTTCCACATGAAAATATGTCAACGGCTGCATAACCATGCTCAGGCCATGTATGAATGGTAAGATGGCTCTGGGAAATCAGGACAACACCCGACACTCCATGAGGAATAAACTGCTGAAACACACTCTTTAATACAATGGCGTCCAAGATAGACGCTGCCTCGCCCAGAATGACCGCCAGGTAATCAGGATCATTGATCTTCAGCGTATCGCAGTTCCAGAGTTCCAAGAGAAGATGAGTGCCCAAAACATTCATTGTTCCCGCCTTTGGTGAACCGGCCGGCAAACGGAAAATCTTCGGCAAGCCGCAAATATTCCACCGCCTTCAGCCGTGGCTTCCGGCTTGATACCCTCCGGACTTCTGCCGGCTTTCAAGTATTGAAAGGCCTGGGTGAAATTCTTGCAAACTATGGAATAAGTGATTTTGAGACGGGAATCACGAAGGAATTTCCAGCCGAAATGAAGGTTGATCTCTATTTTATCAGAGGTATGGGAGCCATCGAAAATCGACCAGCAGTCACTGTTAGGCTGATCGGCACGTGTGAAGCAACCGACACTGTAGGAGACGATGAGGGTACTACCCCCCCCCATTCGCATAACATACTTATTTTATTGTTTATTATATCAGATATCTTTCGGAGGGAGCGAGATCTATCGAGAATCAGCCATCTCACGTCATGCCCCTCTTCATGCAGACCGTGGCATAACTGGGAGCCATCTGCATCTGCCGGTAATGTAATGAGAATGCGCACGACGTGACACCTACCCGACTGTTTCCCCGATTGAGGGAAGGTTGGTATCGAGTAACTTTGTTTGCAGGAATAATAGGAAACACTACTGCATCCTATCGCGTAAGCATTGTTTGTCAAACTAATTCTATCAGCGCAGGGTCGGGTCTTGAAATATCACTTTTTCTTGATGTATTGGACTCCCTCTATGCCTTCAAAGTCTTCGTCCTGAGTCCAGACCGTAGCATCGTGAGCACGCGCGGTCGCCAAAATGATGCTGTCTGCCATTGGCAGCTTCAAGTCCGCTGAGGTCTTGGCCGCACTGAGCGCCAGCGTCGAGTCAAATTTTATCACTTGCCCTTGCGCCATGATCGCTATAGCTTTCAGGGCATCATCTTCGCTACGTTGCTGTAAGATACGCTTGAAGACTTCGTACAGAACGATTGAAGGAGTAATCAATTCGCGTACGTTTTCAATCGTGGGTGCAAAGAAGTCTGCGTTGGGCCCATCGGCGAAATATTCCAGCCATCCTGATGAATCTACGACGTTCATACGCGGTCAGGCTCCCGATTGACAGTGGTATCAATGCCCTTGAGAAAACCACGCATTTTTCCCGCTGGTTTCAAAGGAATCAATTCGATTCGGTCTTCGTATCGTATGACTTGGACTTTTTGACCTGGACGAATGCACAATGGTTCTCGGACTGCACGAGGAATGACGACTTGAAACTTTGGTGAGACCACTACCGTTTCCATTTTGTCTCCTAAAGATAAGCGTTCCACAATACACCTTCTATTCCACCATAGCTGTTGTAGTTAGTCTCTGAATCTATATGTTGTTCAGGGTCGGTATTGAAATATCAGTGGATAGCCTCAAAATCAAATTAAGATTATAATCATTCAACCATTCGAAGGTGATCCCGAGCTGAGTGAAGTGCTCTGACAATCCCCACCCCTTCTTGGCGGTGCCGGTAGAAAATCATGTAATTGCGGACAGGGAATCCTCTCAGGTCAGGGTTGCAAGGTCCTCTCGTAGAGATCCGATCTCGGGAAGTCGAGCAATTCGGCGGCAAGTTTCACTCAATTCCCGCCTGAATATCCTTTCGCAGTTGATCCCGTTGCCGTAGCAGGGACAGCGCTTCGCGAATAATTGCCAATTCGCTGTCGTATTGCCCTCCTTGTGAGATGGATTGAACCATCTCTTCAAGATCTGGAGTGATCTCTAATACCATGGGATTGTCACCTTCTCTGACTTTGGTCCAGGCTATCATGTAAGGGGCCACCAGTCAATTTTACCAGGAGAAACTACGCAACCTTGCTTGAATCGCCGGATGTTGACCGCATGGGGTAAGGTCTTCCGGGCTCGTGTAGGAGCATCAAGGGTGAGGGGTTATGGCAATAATCGTTAGGTGACCTTTTTCAGGTCCGTAGCCCCAAAAGACGCGGTACGCTGAAGGAGTACCATGTTGGGCATAAGCCTCAAAGACCTTTTCATTAATGTCGTATGGGTGTTGAAGAGACCTGAATTCGTGGGTATGAAGACTGGGGTGTCTCGGGTTTTCCAACAGTAGATCGATGCACTTCTTGACTTGCTTGAAAAGCCCCTCTTGTTTAGAAGATTTTTTCTTTTTCGATAACCTTCGAGCCTTTAGCGCAGCCTCCGCCTTGTCTCGGAGATCATAATAGACATCTGATGCCTCCGGGGTCCAAACAGGAGTAAAGGTCATTACTGATTCTCGATCTCATCTACTAGTGCCTGGTCCCCGACAAGATCTGGTGGAGACTCACTGAACCGGCGGGCTCGGGCCTGTTCCAGTCCTCTTAATACCGATTCCTTGGCATCAAGGTTTTTATACAGCCAGGCTTCCCTCTCCGGTATGCCAATGGTGAGTTGTAGTTTGATTTCATTCTCGTTATTCTCTTCCACTAAGAAAGTCTTTCTAGCGAATTTCTTGCCGAGAGTTATCCGGCCCTTTGAATCTGCCATTCTTGTAATCATTGTTTTTTCTCCTTGGGAGGAGAGTAGCTTAGTTTCCTGGCTGGATCAAGGTTCCATAAAATCTTGGGAGACGTTAATTCATCATCTGCGCCAGCAATTCATTCTTGAAGCCCTAAGGGTTTCCCAGCAACATGCAAGGCTGCTTCAGTGCCGATGAAGTCTGGTATGAACATGATATATCCGTATACACTGGGTTCTTCCATCTCGCTTGTCTCGTGACCACCATGACGTGGCTATGATATTTGAAACCAGCTCCAGAGATTCCGGACTTCTCGTCTGCCTTTGACGACTTCCCATACTATTTCGGGATGAGTCTCAGCAACTTGCAATAATACTCTGGCAGGTCCTTTGGGTGTTCGGTGACCTTGTTCCCAATTTTCGAGAGTTCTTGGACTGATTCCAAGCATTGAAGCAAACTGTCGCTGGGAAATACCAAACTTGGATCTGATGGACTTCACATCCAGCTTTTTCTCAACTGCGAAAACGCGAGATGGTTCTATTTCCCCATGCAGTATTGCTATCCCTTCCTTAACGCTTTCTACCAATTCATCGAAGAGTTCTTTTCTCATTCTTCGTGCTCCACTATTCTGCGATGAATTCTACGTTCTTGAGAAGATAGATCATCTCTTTCACTTTTCGGGTACATAAACAATAAGAATATTCGCTTTTCCTCTGTTAGCGAAGTGGCTCGAGGTCCGGCATCCCGGCCTGATTGGAGTTCACCGCCATTCTCGTCGATAATTTCGAGCCGAAATAGTCCATCACTGAGGACTGATTGCATGGCTCCATAGAGGCGACATACTTTTTCCTGAGACGCCTGATCCTTCCGAGGGATTCTTCGAGGCGTTCCGGCGGAATCTCGCCATCACGGAGAGCCTCCATGATTCTTGAGCGAGCCGAAAATGCTTTTTCCGGAGAATTGCAAATGAGTAGCAGGTCGGCTCCCGCAGAGAAGGCCATAAGTGCTGATTCTTCCGATGAGTAATGACTCGCCACAGCTCCCATATCGAGATCGTCCGTGATTACAATTCCTTGATAACCAATTCTTGTGCGAAGCATTCCACTGATCACGGCAGGCGACAAAGTCGCCGGGAAAAACGGGTCCAGAGCCGGGAACAGAACGTGAGCCGTCATTACCATGTCGACCTGCATGTCCACAGCGACTTTGAACGGGACCAGATCACAGTTCTCAATCTGATCAACAGATCGATGATCCACCGGTAGATCAATGTGTGAATCCACAAGAGTGCCCCCGTGACCAGGAAAGTGTTTGCAGCAGGGGATGATTCCTTCGGATCGCATGGCCTCAATGACAATCTTTCCCATGCTCGCAACAGATTGCGGATCATGGCCGTAGGACCTATCGCCTATCACGGACGATCCAGGATCGCAGGCAGGGCCCAGGATATCGAGTACAGGAACAAAGTTCGTGTTAAATCCAACAAGTTTTAGTTCGTGTGCCGTAATAGACCCGAATGAGCGCACTGCATCGTTCGGGTGATCAGAGAGAGCAAGATCCAGGGCCGGAGGGAAAACGGTGAAAGGAGTATTTAATCGCCGTACACGGCCGCCTTCCTGATCCACTCCGATGAAAAGACCCTCAGATCTCGTTTCCAGAGCATGGCGCTGAAGATCATGAGTCAGTGCTGCAGTCTGAAATGGATCCTGGATGTTTCTGGAAAAAAGAATCAAGCCGGAGGGATTAAGATCATCGATCATTTCGCGTAGTTCATCCGTGAGACTAGTCCCTCGAAATCCTACCCAAAATAGGCGGCCGATCGCTCTTCGGTCCACGAAAACCTTTCAATAGAGAAGGGTCCTACCGGGAATAAGTGCCGGCGATCTTCCCGTTAAAAATAGCTGTGCAGTCCGGGCAGATAGTTTACTCCGAAATAGGTAAATAATACTGCCATGAAGCCGACAACGGACAAGACAGCAGTTCTCCCGCCAGACCAGCCCCTGGTAACCCTTGCATGAAGGAACGCTGCATACACGAGCCAAGTGATGAGAGACCACGTTTCTTTGGGGTCCCAAGACCAGTACGTACCCCACGCATAATCAGCCCATGCGGCACCAGTGATAATTCCTACAGTAAGAAGTGGAAAACCCACCAGAACTGACCGGTAAACGATTTCGTCCAATATGTCCATTCGCGGAAGGTAGTTTGCTGCAGATTGTGAGCCCTTGGCCAGCAACAATATGACTGCGGCCACAAAAGAAGAAGTAAATCCGGCGTATCCGAGGAAACAAGTTATGACGTGAGCAACCAGCCAGTTCGATTGAAGTGCTGGGATTAAGGGCTTAATGTTTCCGTCCACAAGAAAAGTGGAAGCCATGACGAGAAACACCAAAGGGAGACCGAACACTACAATGATGTCCGCGCCGAATCGGAACCTAACAACGAGCAGCGCCAGCGCCATAGCCCAAGCAAAAAACACCAACGACTCGTAAAGATTGGACAACGGAGCATGTCCGATTCCCAACTGGTAGGATTCTATCCATCGGAAAGCAATAGCACCCGTATGCAATCCCCAGATTGTTATGAATAATACTACTGCAATGGTGAGAAAACGCGATTTGGCGCCTCCAACAATGTATGCCACGAGGTAGACAACCGCAGTTGCCATGTAGCCGAATGCGACCAAAGTGTTAAGTTCTGTGCTTGTCATAAAAAAATTCCGGAGAAATCTGCCTAGGTTGATTGACCTCGCAAAGTATAGTGAACCCGAATCAATTGTCCTGCAAGGCTTGTCGCACCTTCATTTCGACCGTCTCGCGGAACTCCCTGCGCATCTTACGACTCCGGCCCGAAATCCCTATTTCAGTGCGACCGGCTTTGCCGGTTATATCGATATGTATTCGACGCAAATTGGTAAAAAGGCTGATAAAAAGTCCAAGAATCAACAGCGCGCAGCCCACCCACACTACTTGAGCGCCCGGATCGTAGCCGATCTGTAGTCCCGTGGCATACAGCGGTTGATAATCGAGGAAACGAATTTCGATGCTTCCCAGAGTCACCGGAGCAGAATCTTTTCGGAATAGTTTTATCGTCCTGGGCTGCTCCCCCGATTTTTCTACGCTGATTTCAACTCCGGCTCCTCTCTTGGTGGCACCCGGATCGAGGCTTATTAAGCCGATCGTATATTCAGTCCCAGGAACCGTGACTGTTGAGTGCGGCTGCAAAACGAGATCGGTCGTTTCTCCATGATCTGAGACACCCAGCTTCACCTCCTTTATTCCAAGGAGGCGATAGTCTGACTGGTAAAGAGATATTCCCTCGAATGTAAGGGGCTGATTCACCCTGATTGCACCTTTAGCTGCCTCTGTGGCGTTTTTAAGAATTCTGACGTCGCTCCTAAATTCCTTGGGTTCTCCGGTAGGGTAGCGCACAAGCGTAAATCCTTCCAAGGCAATATCGAACGGGAGGCTTGCGACCTCACCCGAGGGGATGAGCGTAAATCTGTTTCCGCTGGTCCCTTCCTTAATCTGAATAGTCCCCTTGAAGCCGTAAGCAAGACCGATGACCGCGCCGAGAAGAATCACGATTATGGCTATGTGGATTAATGGGAAACCCAATAGATATATTTTGTGCTTTGACCAAGCTATAGTAATCCGGCCACCCATTTCGGAGATCTGGGGTGAGGTTCGCAGGATTCGATTGATGACCAAAACAACTGTATCGCGAACTTCCTTGAGAGGCCTGGATACAGAAAGTCCGAAGCTGAAAGAATTCTTTTCGGAACCTCCGGCCCATTCCTGGGGAATTGCCCGTAATCTCCGGATGAGGCATCCCACAAGGTTCAGGGACAAAAGAACCAACAAAAGCACAAACCACCAGCTACGGTAGACCTTGTGAAGATCAAGAATTGCTACTAAACGGTAAGAGAAAGATCCAGCCGATTGACGGATCTGCTCCAATGCAGAGTCCTGGGGAATAACCGTACCAATGATCGAAACCGCGGCAAGAAGAAAAAGAAGAGCTATGGCGGTTCGGACAGACGTAAAAAATGAGCCGATTGAATCAATAAGGGAATTTTTTTTCGTGGAACCAGACTCCACGGTCTTGGGTAAACTCATCGATAGTCTTCTCAAGGGCAGCCGGTTTTTCCAGGCTTGACCTGTACGGTAGTCCTTGCAATATTGTTGTCACGTGGGCAGACATTCGGACTTTCAGAACCGAAAGTCGGCACACGGCTGTGTGCTTAAGTATTCATGTCTATATCATTTATTCATGAAATTCAACCGCGCAGGAGCCTCGGAAAAAGACGCCCTGCTTTTTGCAAAAAAGAGTGAGGATTATATGAAAAAACAGGTGGTAATGATTATTGCCGTTGCTACGGTCTTATGGTTTTCCGGACCAGTATTGAGCGGAGAGGCGGAATGGAATGATCTCTGCTCACGAGTGCAGGAGAACATCAAGGTCGGAAAACTGCCAGATGCAGAGGCAGACGCTAAGAAATCGCTGGAATATGCCGAAAAAACCTTCGGCCCTGATGATACCCGAACAGTTAAATCACTGATTGTTCTAGGTAATATCCACAAGGACCAGGGTAATTTTGAAGAATCAAATACCCTGCTGAGAAAAGCCTTGATATTAAACGAAAAAAGAGTCGGCCCTGATGACCCTGAAGTCATTGAATCGTTAAACAGTCTTGGGTCGTTGCTTCAAGTCCAAAATAAGATTTCTGAAGCTGAGCCTCTTTTCAGGCGCGCACTTGACATTGACGAGAAAAAGCCTTCCAAGAACCGTTTGCCTGTGGCGGAAGTGGAGGAAAGCCTCGCTTTACTCCGCGCAAACGAGGGGGACTTTGCTCAGGCTGCTAAACTACTGGAAAAAGCAGTTATGGAAAGAGAGAAAAGTCCCAGTCCAGAGTCGGAAGATTTTGCGACGTGCTTGAACAATCTCGCGTCGATTTACGCTCAACAAGAGCGATACGACGACGCAGTTTCATTGCAGGAAAAGGCTTTGGGCATTTTGAAAAAGGCTGCTGGTCCCGATACCTTGGCATCAGCCCTGTTTACTCAGAATCTTGCCGGATTTTTAATACTTTCAGGAAAAAATGAAGAAGCAGAGGTCCTGTTGAGCAGTGTGCCGTCAATCTTGGAAAAGAACCTTGGTCCGCAGCATCCTGCAGTTGCAGAGGTGTTGTTCGAACTGGCAGAACTCAATGAACAGATGGGAAACAGTAAAAAAGCCGAGGAATTCCACAAACGCGCATCGGCCCTTCAGTCAAATACACAAAAGCAGAAACCCTGATGCCTGGCTATAAGTCGGATCTGTATTCTCACGTGATGATGAGGATTTGGCCGGCCTATTTTATTCAGCCTCGTCGACGGATGGATGTGCCTCGCATGACGGCCTTGCGCCTTTCTTCCGGGATTCTGATGAAATGGTCCACAGCCGCTATGACGACCTCCCTGGGAGTTTCACCAAGCTCGAGGGCCAACTTGTTGACCTCCTCCACCAGATCATCTGGTAATCTAAACGTTGGGTCCATGTTGGATTGGTCGAGCATGATCGATCTCCAATGTGCAGGAATTTATAACTACCGGTTGCGGATGGCTTCAGGACGATTTCTTTGAATCCCCAACCATTTTATCATGTTTAGAAACTCAAGACAGAGGTTATCATCATGGGCGGGTTAACGCACTTTGACGAGAAAGGCCAGGCTCTCATGGTGGACGTGGGGGACAAACAAGTGACGGCCAGAGAGGCAGTGGCTCGTGGCGAAGTCCGTATGAAACCTGAGACATTGGACTTGATCCTGGGTGGGGGAATGAAAAAAGGCGATGTCTTAGGCGTTGCCAGGGTTGCCGGTATCATGGGTGCAAAAAAGACCCCTGACTTGGTACCGTTAGCCCATCCGCTCCCGCTCAGTTCCGTAAAGATCGAGTTTATTCCAGACAAAGATCGCTCCCTCATAGAAATTGAAGCTAAGGTGAAAGTGTGGGCTCGAACCGGGGTTGAGATGGAAGCCCTCACAGCAGTTTCATGCGCTGCACTGGCCATTTACGATATGTGCAAGGCAGTTGATCGAGGTATGGTCTTGACGGAAATCCGTCTCATGGAAAAGAGCGGTGGTCGGTCGGGCCATTTTCTGAGGGAAGGGGTCAAGGAGGAATTGTAGTGGTTGATGAAAATTCATTTGAAATCACTGAACTTTCCAGAGATGAACTGCTTGGATTAGCAGGGATTTTTTTGGGTGACGTGCTGTCACATTACGGAATGTGGTTCACGGAGACTGTACACAGTCAAGGGGTAGAAAAAGCCGTAGAACTGGAGCATCGTGTGTTGCTCAATTACTTTCCTCTTGTTTTGAGGAGACTCGCTCCCCATTTCGGAATCGAGATCAAAGGAGATATTCCATCTACACTTGACAAGAAATCAAGAGAGGAACTCGTGCTCCTGATACAAGACATAGCCAAGACGTGGGTAACAGGTGACGGTCTCTGGTTTCAGGCGGTTGAGAGTTCAACTGGGATGGACGCTGCAAAGCTGATTAACGACACTTGCTGGTCCCATTTTGCCCGAATGGAAGCCTATAAGATTCTGCAGTACTTAAAAATATCTCATGGTGGCGGACTTAACGCTTTAAGAAAAGCCTTGAGATTAAGGATCTACTCCACCATCAACGGCCATCGCACTGCCTGGGATGACGACGGGTCTCTCATATTCACGATGGAAGAATGTCGTGTCCAAGGCTCCCGCAGAAGGAAAAAAATGGAGGATTATCCTTGCAAATCAGCCGGCCTAGTAGAATACTCCCAATTCGCCATAGGAATAGATCCGAGGATAAAAACGGACTGCGTCTGTTGCCCTCCTGATCCTACACCCAAAGAAGAATTCTGCAGTTGGCGTTTCACAATCTAAACTATTTTGGCTTCAAACAGGTCGTACCGTTTTACCAGTTGAAGACTGTGTCTAAATCCTCATCTGTCACCTTAAATTTGATGTTGTGCGGCGGAAGTGCATCATTTATGAAAAATTCCGGCAGACGATCATGAGCTGCAGTAAAACCTGCCCCTGTATTAAAGTCTCGCTCGGCTTTAAGAATTGTTTTTCCCAGTGCCGTAACATCTTCAGCAGTCAGATTAAGGCCGTAAAATCCGTTTATCATGTCGATCAGAGCTTGAAAGGTCTCAGGTTGATCCATAATCGCAAAGGCTATGAAAAGGCACATACCTGTGGCGTCAATGGCAGCGGTGGCGATCTGGAGATTTCTTGACAATTCCACCTGTCCATCGGGCGATAAAGGATTTACCTGTCCCCCGACGTTAAGAATATTCGTGGCCACGGCATAGCCGGCAGTATGGTCCGCCCCCATGGGGCTGGTTGCATAAGTGACACCTATCCCCTGGACAGCGCGTGGATCGTAGGCAGGCATGGCCTGGTTTTTAACCACGGGCACTCTTTCAACTGCGAATGCTTTTCCCGTTACCGCAGCTCCATTGCCCAAGATTCGGCCAAGATAGGTTCCTTTTCCAACTTCGTGGACCATGTTTATTGCCGCATCTGCATCGCCGAACTTTGCAAGGCCGGCTTCCATGGCCACGCCAATGGAAGCCCCCATTTCAATGGTGTCTACCCCATAATCGTCGTCGAGACGGTCCAGCATGGCTATGGCATCCAGGTCGTCAATGCCGCAGTTTCCCCCGTGGGCCCAAACCGTTTCATATTCAGGCTGTTTGGTGAGGTACTTGCCGTACTTGTCCATATAGATGCCGGAACATCGAATTATGCAGCCTCTATGACATCCGTGAGTCGCCGAACCACCGCGCTCAACCTCGACAGCCGCTTGAGTTTCGCCGCTAATCTTGGTGTGTCCCTCGAATCGACCCCACATGAAGTTGTGGGTGGGATACCCTCCAGCCTCATTCAATACGTTTGTAAGGACATTAGTTCCGTATGCAGGAAGACCTTCTCCCGTAACCGGATGTTTTTTGATGCCCTCAACCCATCTCTTGTTCGCCTCCTTGAATTTCTCAGGGTCTTTTGGAGAGCGCATTGTCATTCCACTGTCGTCCAAAACAATGACCTTCACGCCCTTGGCGCCCATAACAGCACCGACGCCGCCTCGCCCAGCATGTCGAGTTGGACGCCCCTCCATATCCGTGCATGCGATCGAAGCAGAAGACATTTTCATTTCGCCGGCTGGTCCGATGGACATGCAGGCTACCTTATCCCCGAATTCTCGCCTCATTTTCTCAACCAAATCGTAGTTTCCAAGCATCTTGAGGCTGTTGTCTACAATAATTTTGACTCCGTCTTTGTTTATAAACATTTTGTAAAGATTGTCATCCTTGGGCTTGCCCTCAAGGACTATCGCCGCATAGCCAAGCCTCGCCAACACCTGTGATGCCATACCACCTGCATTGGCTTCCTTTATTCCCCCGGTGAGCGGACTCTTGCATCCTACAGAGAGTCGTCCCGACATTGCTGCCACGGTCCCACTCAGGAGACCCGGTGCAAAAACAAGCTTGTTGTCGGCTCCGAGAGGGTGACACAAGGGCGGCACTTCCTTGGAGACTAAAGTCGAAGTCAAACCCCTGCCTGCTATTCCGGCATAAGCCCCGACGGGAACGGCTGTATAGGTAGGGCCTCCATCAGCTCCCATATTAATTCTCAAGATCTTTTCCATGAGCTATCCTCTCTCCCCTGCTATCGCTACATTTTTCATCAAGTTGAACGACGAAGGTGGTCGCACGAACCACCGCCGCTGTGAAACAAACTTATTTGCCTTACCTCATGCTAATCTTAGGGGTGATGGGAGTCAAGAGGAAATAGAGCGAAACAATAATAATATTTAGTAGTTATGTCGTGGTAGACATAATCGGAATTCTCGTTTCACACACCGCATTATAAGATTTCTCCACACGACGGGTCGCATAGCTGAATGGCGTCAACCACCGGCAATAGGAGGAAAAACAGCAATCCTATCTCCGTTGTGGAGTAAATGATCTTCCATGGCATGGCGACCATTCAAGAAAATTATTTTTGGAGAATCAAGGGGTACTTGAAATCGTTCGAAAAGACTTCTAATAGTGGTTCCTGGGGCCATCTCTACGAAGCATGAATTGCCCGAGCTTTCCTCCGGTAAGAGATGCGCAAGGGACGCGTAGAGAATAAGCTGAATCTTCATGGGTGGCTACTGATTACCTCTAATCTTATTTGCAGTAAGGCCGGCTTCCTGTATGACCAGTTTCAAGGGTATTCTTTTCTCTAAGGCAATACGCTTGCAGTCCTCGTATTCAGGACTGACGTTGATCACATTTCCCTCTAGTTGTGCGATCTTAAACTTCACTGGACCGTACTGGGTCTGAAACTCCTTTATCGATCTGTAAGCCTTGACTCGATTATCCTCTCTCCATCTCAATCCAATCGTAGTGGTTTCATTCATAAGGAACTCTGCAATTGTGTCCTTCATATCAGGAAGACAAATGATGGTCAGCAGCGTTCCGGGACGGTTCTTTTTCATCTGTACGGAAGAGAGAAAAACATCGAGGACTCCCATGCCGAGGAGCTTCTCAATAAGGTAATCATAGATCTGAGGATTCATATCGTCGATATTAGTTTCCAGGACAATAACACGTTCCACCAGGTAACCATCAATTGAGCCGGTCTCATCCCCAATAAGCACACGGAGAAAATTCGGGATAGGAACATCCATGGTGCCTGCGCCGTACCCGATTTTTTCCACAATCATTTTCGGTATGGGACAGAAGCCGGAGGCGATCGTAGTGAGAATAGCAGCGCCTGTAGGGGTCAGCAGTTCTCCTTGAATTCCGGTAGAATAGACAGGCTTGCCTTTGATCAGTTCTGCAGTGGCCGGCGCAGGCACCGGTAGAGTCCCGTGAGTGCATTCAACCAGTCCGGATCCAAGGTGCAACGGGGAGCTATAGACTCTTTCTATTCCCATGGTCTTAAGTCCAACCACTGAACCGACTATGTCGATAATGGCATCCATTGCGCCAACTTCATGGAAATGGATTTCTTGGATCGATACTGAGTGAACCGTGGCCTCTGCTTGGGCCAACCGCCGGAAGATTTTTCGGCTTGTCGGCTTGACTTCGGGATCCAGGTCGCTATTTTCAATAATTTCTTCTATGTCGTTAAGATTGCGGTGCTCGAAACTTTGTCCTTGCTCCACCGACACCACGGCAAGGGTTCCCTCTATGCCCTTGCGGATGGCCTTCTCGATTCTAATTTCGTAATGAGACAAACGAAGTTTGGCGAGTTCGGATCGGAGCACATCAGCACTTAGCCCCGCATCCAGCAGGGACCCTAGTATCATGTTTCCTGCAGCCCCGGCAAAACAGTCGAAATAGGCTATTCTCATAAACGCGCCTTGGCGGTGTTGGTTTTCAGCTTCGGATTCCGAAGTGGAGAACCAAGAGCCTGGATTTTGCAATTGGCCAGTCTAGGATTGATCCCCTATTGAGTTTCCGCAGGATCTCATTCATTGAGTTTGAACAATGGGCTGCCGCTGGTACAAATTTACCCATCGGTTATGTTCCTGAAGGCTGTTTGAGAATTGATGACTCCCGTCGTTCTTAGCTACAAAATAAAGGTAATCGACGTCTGCCGGTTCAACTGCAGCAATGAGCGAGGCCTTTCCGGGATTAGCTATAGGGCCAGGAGGCAAACCGTAATTTTGGTACGTGTTGTAGGGGTGCTTTCGGTCAAGATCCGCTCTTGTGATTCTGGATCCCATGGATTTTATACCGTAAATCACAGTGGGATCTGATTGAAGTCGCATGTTGATGCGCAGTCGGTTATGAAACACTGCCGCGACAAGAGAGTGTTCCGACGCGAGGGCCTCCTTTTCTATAAGCGAGGCCAAGGTAACGACTTGCAGAGGAGACCACCCGTATTTTTCAGCAGTGAGCCGAACATGTTTGTCGTAGACATCCTTGAATCTTTGAACCAGCCTCCGAAGAATCAGTTTTTTGTCACCTTTTTCTGAAAGCCTGAAGAAGTAAGTGTCGGGGAAAAGATAGCCTTCCAATGAGGCCCCTTCTAGTCCCAGTTCGTTAAGGAAGACTTGATCCTTGGAAGCAGCCAGAAGATCATCTCGAGTCATGATTCCTGTTTGGTGAAAGAGTTCCGCGATCTGGAAAATGTTGTATCCTTCGGGAACCGTAACAGAAAGCATCAAGGTCTTACCTGAAATCAACAGATCGAGTACGTCTCCCGAATCACTACCGGTTTTCAACATGTAGTCACCGGCCTTGACGTTGCGCTGCTCTCCACGTATCAAGGCCACGAGCTTGAACACGAGCCGGCTTCGGATAATGCCCTTGTCTTGCAGTATGGTACCGACTTGGGTAAGAGAGGCTCCCTTAGGGATCGTAACTATGGTTTCACTTCCACCAACTACCTCCTCCGGGCCTCCTCCTTTGAACTCGCTCAGAATACCAGGAACTCGAGTGTAAGCTGCGTATCCGGCAACAAACAAACCGCCGAGAATAACAACCACGGCAAGACACTTAATTACTGTAAAAAATCGAATTCTCATGACTATGGCAAATCCTTGAAGCTTTGCCTGTCCAGATAGCCCTGGAGTATTATTACTGCAGCAACCTTATCAATCACCTTGCGCCTCTTCAAACGGCTCATATCAGCTTCCAGCAGGATTCTTTCGGCCGCGACCGTCGAAAGACGCTCGTCCCACTCTTTCACCGGAACCTCCACCCTACTGCTGATCCGTTCCATCATTTTCTTAATTTTTTGTGCCTGGGGGCCTTCGCTACCATTCATGTTGTAGGGCATTCCTACTACAATCTCTTGGATCCCATAAACTCCTACTAGTGCCACGATGCGTTTTAGATCCTCTTCTGGACTAGTACAAGTGAGGGTTTCCAACCCTTGAGCCGTGAAGCCCAACTCGTCGCTCACTGCTAGCCCAATCCTTTTTGAGCCGATGTCCAAACCTAGAATGCGCAATTGGTGAAAACTGCCTCCACTAACAGACGTAAAGACGGTCAAAAGTATAAATACGTTTAGCCAGTTATAAAATCACTGTCAAGTTCGATATGCTCAGAAGTTTGATTGCACCACCTTGTGCAAGTACAGGGGAGCTGCTTCTCCTGGCCCATGTTTCACCTCAGCACAAAGGCTTTCGGAGGGTAAGCGACAAACAACGGGGAAGATGACGGATTGAATCCAATAAATCAATAAGTTGACACGAAGTTGCCCCTTCATCAGTCATCTTTCTTCCCTTGAAGCTTTCCGTCCAACGCACCTGCGATTTCAAGTATGTAACGGATGTCATCTTCATCCGTATATGCAATACATTTGTCAGTCTTAAAGGGAAGCTGATGATCCGAGACATGCTGAGGAATTCGTCCGATCCTGCTTGTCTTGTTAAGGTGGATGGGCAATGGTTCTACAGCCTCATTTGTAAATAAAACCAAGTTCTCCTCATCCGACATCAGGAACAGACCGACAACTGCCATGTCTTTTTTGCCGAAACGTTCCTTTATACCTTTCTTGAGTGCTGCTGTGAGTCGGGGAAGTCTGGATCTGATTTCAGCGATAGTCAAAATGCCTTCTACTGCCTGACGCCGCTGGATCTCCGTTCCCATTACAAGAGCCTCCTCGAAGCTCTCTAATGCCTCCACGAGATGTTTACGAGAGAGATGAGATCGGGCCTCAATGAGCATGTTGCGGGCTTCGGGTTCGTCCAGTGATTCCGGATCGAAAGCCTGCCCATAGTATTCCACGGCGGAGTCAACATCCCCCTGTTCTAAAAGAGCCCTTCCCTTCTCAACCAAAGAAATTTCTGCTATGTCTTTGTTAGTTTCAATCATGGATCGCTCTTGGTTGCAAGTTCGTTTTCAAAGCCCGAGGTAATTGGTCCTATTAGGAACGGCAAGCCGTTAGGTTGCCGGAAAGTTTCATATTTTACTCAGAAATTATTCTCAGTTATAAGGTGTTCTCCTTATTTATTAAGGTATTGCTTAACATATTTGTGGCTGCATTTCAACCATATTTGTACTGTCCAGGCCCATCGTAACGATATGTGCTTTGAATGATACGAGACGCTCAAAAAGTCCCGTAAATAAATCCTACGAGTTCAATGCGGCCGATGACTCGAAGATATTCCCCCTGATTTTCAAAAGCATCAAACCAACTTCTCAATGATGCTTTTCAATGGGAACAGTTTGGACTGATCCCTCAGGGCTCAAACTATTGTGGATTTCGAGTTGAAGCATCACTAGGAAGATGATAGGACTGCAATGGGGTTAAACTGAATGGCCCTGTTATTTTGGTAGCGCGCTGGTCATTTGGGCACGTTTTATGAACAATAATAAGGTTTGAGCCGTCTGCGGCATACATGTCAAAGCATTACCAAGCTCACATTAGACTTTGACCACGTTTCGTCGGTGATATGACATGAGAATCAAGTCCTTGCTAAAATATCTTCCAGTCCTAACCATAGTTTTGGTGGCAGCGACCCTTCTTGTCATCGTCGTCCTATTCACTTTACGAAATATTAATGCCCAGAACGAACGCATGGAAGAGTTTACCAGTCGCCAAGGTGTCGCAGTTATACGTACTTTGGAGGCGGGCACGAGAACCGGCTTTATGGAAGGTGACTGGGGGATCGAGCACCTTCAACTCTTGATTGAGCAAGCGGCAAAAGACCCTGACGTTGAATGGGCAGGCCTCATTAACAGTGACGGGATCATAGTTGCACACAGCGAACCGGCAAAAATCGGATTGAGATTGCTCATGGGAAAGGAGATGAATACGGTTAAGACTGTAATCCGTACTGGTGAGCCCCTCTCTTTTAAGGTGAACCTGTCGGATGGACGGACAATATTCGAGATTTGGAAGCCGTTTACCCCCTTTCCGGACCAGATAGCGCAAACTGAAATTGTGGCTCGTCACACTCGGATTGGTAAGGAACTACTCGACGTTTTCGACCGTGAACAAAAGCAAGTGCTTTTCCTTGGCCTAAAGATGGATCGCTTCAAAGAGATCCGTCATCAGGACATCATGCTGGCAATCTTTATGGGGGCTGTCCTTTTCATAATAGGTTCGGCAGGGATCTATTTCGTCTTCGTAGTACAAAATGCTTATCTGGTGCGGAGGACACTGGATGAGATGCGTACTTACACGCGAAATGTACTGGAGAGTATGGCCAATGGCCTGATCACAGTGGATCGGTCTCTATGTGTGGCAACGTTCAACCCCACGGCGCTCGAAATCCTGGGCAAGACCAAAGAAGATGTGGCAGGTCGGCCCATTTCGGAACTGCTCCCTCTTGAAAATGAGATTAAAAAAGTTCTTTCAGACTCAGAGTCTATACTTGAGAAGGAGGTCAAAATCACGAGCGAGCGCAAAGGGAAAGATTTCCTGTTCCTATCTGTATCGCCGCTAAAGGAACCCGATTCCCACATTGCGCGGGGGGCCGTCATCATACTTAGAGACGTGACTATGATCAGGGAGTTGGAGCAAAAGGTCATCCTTAGCGAAAAGTTCGCCGCGCTGGGAAGGCTTTCCGCTGGAGTGGCCCACGAGATACGTAATCCTTTGAATTCGATTCGTGGGTTCATTCAGTATTTCCAAAAAAAACTGAGCCTGGAAGAAGAAGATTACCGCTACACTGATCTGATGATAACGGAAGTAGATCGTCTCAACAGGGTAATTTCAAAGCTCTTGGCATTTTCCAAACCTCGCGAACCCCGGTTGAGTATTAGGTCCCCATATGAAATCCTTGATCACTGCATTCGAGTGATTGAGCGAGAAGCGCAAGGGGAAGGTCTAGAATTGATACGGACGACGTACGCAGATGAAATGCCGCTTGTACTAATGGATACCGACCAGATAACCCAGGTTTTCCTGAATATTCTTATCAACGCAGTGGAGGCTACACCAAAGGGGGGTAAGATCTTTGTCAAATGTGAGATGGATGAGCCTGGAAGGCTGCGCATAGCGGTGGAGGATACTGGAGAGGGCATTCCAAAAGAGAACATTGACAAGCTGTTTGATCCTTTTTTTTCCACCAAGAAGAAGGGGACTGGACTGGGTCTCGCGATCGTCAAGAGTATAATTGAGGCCCACGATGGCGAAATAGACGTGGAATCAGAACCAGGGAAGGGAACTCGCTTCATAATAACCCTGAACACATATCAAATTCCGGAGGAGACAGTTGTGGATGAATCTCCTGAACCCTTTAATCAGTCGGCCGGCCTGTCCCAGGGCTGAAAAATCAACAACTGAGTGAAATATCTTGCGCTGCGAAAAAAATGGGCCGTTAAACGCAGGTCGTTCAAGAACCTCTTGTAGAGCACTCAATAATTCAGACAGGATATGAAATGACCTATTCCAAGGCAAAGATTCTTGTTGTCGATGACGAGCCTTCCCAGCGGAAGATGCTCCAGGCCAACCTTTCTCTGGATGGTTACAGAGTGTTTGAGGCTGAAGACGGGTCAGATGCCATAGCCCGAGTTTCCGAGGAGTTCTTCGACCTGATTCTCATGGACAACCGTATGTCACACGTGGATGGTATAGAGGCCCTAAAAGAAATCAAGAAAATTTCCCCCGGGATCCCAGTCATCATCATCACCGCTTATGCCTCGGTTGAAACAGCCGTCGAGGCTCTTCAGGCAGGCGCGCACGATTACCTTACAAAACCGTTGGATATGGACGAACTGAGATTCAAAGTCCTTCAGACTTTAGAATTCTGGCGACTGAAAGAAGACAATATTCTGCAAAGGAGACGAATCGAAAATCTTTTTGATGCATCCCGCATCATCGGACGCTCACAAAGGATGAAAGATGTCTTGGAAACTGTCGCTATGGTTGCCCCAACCGAGGCGTCAGTCCTTATCCTGGGCGAATCCGGTACAGGAAAGGAGCTTATAGCCAACGCCTTGCACCAAGGATCCTTACGGGCCGATAAGAGATTCATCAAGATCAATTGCGCCGCACTTCCCGAGACTCTTCTCGAAAGTGAACTCTTCGGCCACGAGAGAGGAGCTTTCACAGGAGCCGTAGGCCGCAGACCGGGACGATTTGAGCTTGCGGACGGCGGGACGATATTCCTGGACGAGATCGGCGAGATGTCCCCGGCGACTCAGGCCAAGTTGCTCCGGGTGCTTCAGGAAAGGGAGTTTGAGCCATTGGGTTCAACGCGAACGGTTAAAGTGGACATTCGGATCATTACTGCAACCAACAGGATAATCAAGGATGAAGTAAAGAAGGGAACGTTCCGAGAAGACCTCTTCTATCGACTGAACGTGGTACCGATTCAATTGCCGACCTTGAGAGAGCGCAAGGAGGATGTTCCCATACTAATCGAACACTTTCTCAAAATATATAATGAAAAGAACAGCCGCAAGCTACTGGGGTTTCATCCCCGTGCGCTTGACGCTTTGATCCGTTATTCCTGGCCTGGAAACATAAGGGAGTTGGAAAACGTAGTGGAACGCGCTGTCATACTAACAACAGACGATTATGTTCCATTTTCCGAGCTTCCTGAGGCCGTCAGGGGCGCAACCGGCGATACGGTCTTTGGTGAGATAAGCGAAGGCATTCGGCCTGGAATGACCATAAGAGAAATGGAAAAGGAATTGATCATCAAGACTCTTGAAGACAACGAAGGAAATCGTACTAGGACTTCTCGAGTTCTGGGAATCACGCGCAGGACTCTACAGTTGAAGCTCAAGGAGTATGGTCTTGATCAGCACTCCGGTGAAGCCGCCCCCGAGATGTAATCAAAGGAAACCCTATTGAAAATTTCACGCAGACATTTTCTGAAACATTACCGCTCCCACAAGCGTAGTAACCGTCCAGAATGCGACGAGAACAAAGAAGTTCAGAAGAGGCGAGTACTGGTACGGACCTCCCATGGCGAACCTGAGACCGTCCACCCCATAGGTTAGAGGGTTCAGATGAGTTATCACGTTGAGCCAGAAGGGAAGACCATCCAATGGGAACAGTGACCCTGAGAGGAAAAAGACCGGCATAATAATGAAATTCATTATGAGCTGGAAGCCATGCGGGTCGCTCATGCGGGACGCGAAGGCTATGGCCAGACCGACAAATGAAGCGGAGATTAGGAACATAAAAACCAGTAATACGAATATACCAAGAGTGTCGAACCTTACCAGACCCCCTGCATACAATGCCACCAGAAAAACCGTTGCCCTGATCATGGAAGTGGTCACAGTACCCAAAGTTTTTCCGGCTACGATGGCGATTCGGCTCACAGGAGCCACAAGGATCTCCTTCATGAATCCGAATTGCTTGTCCCAGAGGACATTCATTCCTCCGAACATCGAAGAAAACAGAAGCGACATCCCCACAATCCCCGGACCAATAAAAGCCATGTAGGATACGTCGTTCCTATAGCGAAAGAACGATCCAAAACCGCTCCCTAATGCGATGAGAAATAGTGCAGGCAAGGCCATGGACCCAATCAGTCTGCCTTTATTCCGTTTGAATCGTCTGATCTCCCTGAGCCAAAGTGTGTAAATGGTCGCTGCCGAATTCATCGGCGTTTACTCCACATGTAAACCCTGATCCTTTCCTTGGGGTCCTTGACCCCCTCGTCCCTTATCTCTCTTCCGGTAAGCTTGATGAACACGTCTTCCAGGTTGGGCTTACGCATTAAGACTGCCGAGATTTCAATTTCCAGCCTTTGGGCGATATCGAAAGCGCGGGGGATGAATGATTCACCTCTCTCAACACTGACCAAAACCCTCCCGTCCTGAACCAATACCTCTCTAACGTCTTCATCATTATTGAGTCCGTCTATGAATTCCGAGTTGAGGCAAGGCACTTCCAATTCAATGACATCCCCCCCCAGTTGCGCCTTGAGTCCCAGTGGACTGTCCATTGCTACTATCCGGCCATGGTCCATTATTGCTATCCTGGAACACAACTTGTCCGCCTCGTCCATGTAATGGGTAGTCAGGATCACTGTCATCCCAAACGAGTCCTTAAGGCTTAGTACATGGTTCCAGATTTTTCTTCTCGTTTGTGGGTCCAGCCCGAGAGTCGGTTCGTCCAGGAACAATACTCTTGGGCGATGCATGAGACCTCTCGCCATTTCCAGACGCCTTCGCATGCCCCCCGAGTAGGTCTTAACAAAGTCGTTACATCGGTCATCAAGGTCCACAAGGGAGAGGACCTCGTCCATGCGAGATCGGCGGGTAGGTCCATCCAAGCCGTAGAGCCTACCGTGAAAATCGAGATTCTCCGCTCCAGTCAATTCATCGTCAAGACTGGGATCCTGGAAAACCACACCTATGACCTGCCGGACCGAATGTTGTTCAAGCCGGACATCGTGTCCGCAAATGGAGGCGGAACCGCGTGATGCAGGAAGGATGGTTGCGAGTACCGAGATCAACGTTGTCTTGCCGGCACCATTGGGCCCGAGGAGACCGAAAAGTTCGCCCTCTTCGATCACTAAGTCCAAGTCGTGAAGTGCCGTCAGATTCCCAAAGTCTTTGCAGAGTCCTTTGACAACTATTATCGCTGAGATAACTCCTCCAGGAAATTAGATACTCTGGTTACCAGAATTCAACTCTTCATCCTGGATTGAAACAGGTCGCCAAAAGTACCTAAAGAAGTTCGGCTACCACTCCCTGAGTTAAACTCTTTGAAATGTGATTCTTCAGTTCGCCTACCCAGGCTCTTTGTACTCAAAGAAATCTTACCCGTCTCAGGTTCTATTGCCAGAATCTGGACATCAACTGAAGAGCCTAATGGAAATCGATTTCTTAGATCTCCAGAGCCTCCGGTACCTATTTCGGACAAGTGCATCAGCCCGGATTTTCCACCAGGAAGGCGTACGAAAACCCCATATTCTTTGATTGAATCAACCGTGCCTGCCACTACGTCGCCTTGTTTGAGTTCAACCTCTGAAGAGCCTTCATCTCCAAATCCGGGAGAAATCAATTCAAGGCCTATGCGCCGTGACTCCCTGTACACTGAGATTATGCGTACCTCGACTTGATCGCCCTCAGAAAGAACTTCTCGTGGGTGATTAATTCTTCGGCCCTTTCCCAAATTGGAAATGTGAATGAGGCCTTCAATACCTGGTTCCAGTTGTATAAAAGCTCCAAAATTCATTAATTTCATTACTGTCCCGGTGAAACTCATGTGTTCCGGGTATTGCTGGGTGACAGAGTCCCAGGGATCATCGAGGGTCTGTTTAAGGCTGAGAGAGATTCTCATATTCTGCCAGTCCAAATCCAGGATTCTGACGGTTACGCTGTCCCCGGGACTGAGAACATCCGATGCCGCGGCCACTCTGTGCCAAGCCAATTCGGACATGGGGATGAGCCCTTCTACGCCACCTATATCTACAAATGCACCGAACTGCGCGAGGTTCCGGACAGTCCCGGAAATCACTTCACCGGGTTTCAATTTTTCTTTAAGCTGAGCAATCGTCTTGAGCCGTTCTTCTTCAAGGATCTCACGTCGGGACAAGACTATATTGCGCCCTCTCTCGGAGTACTCGGTTATCCGGAAAGAGAGCCTCTTGGCAATGTAACCGGAAGTGTCTCCAGTTGGCTGAAGGTCCATTTGAGAATAAGGGCAGAAAGCGGATTTCCCCAATACCATAACGCTGTAACCGCCTTTGCGTTCCGCCACGACCAGACCTTCCACCGGAACACCGCTTCGATGGGCCCCTCTTATGGCCTCCTCCGAGGCTGCAGCGGTCATCTTTACGCTGAGAAGAATTTCACCTTCTCGGTTATTCACCACGTAGGCGGTCAAGGGATCGCCTACGTTGAAACTCAATTTTCCGTTTTCATCCAGAAGTTCTTCCCGCGATATGGTCCCCTCGCTCTTGCCGCCGATGTCTACGAATACCCATTCCTCTCCAATTGAGACAATGGTCCCATCTACCTTGCTGTCTTGAGGGATAAATATGTCCTTCTGAAATTCATCGGATTCTAACAGGGCCGCAAAATCTTCACCTGTATCATCATTTCCATCGTTCTGATCGGCAGAGGATTTATCGAGCGGATCGTATTGTGCCATGGTCTAAACCTTCCCACATCAGTTTCATAGTTATTGTTACCTTTTTTCCTGAGACGTTGCAAGGCCCCAGTCACTCTGGTATCCATAGATAAGCCTCTCTGGAGCAAATTTCCTCGATATTACTGTGACGAAAAGATTTTTTGTGATATGAGATATTATTGAACAACACTTTACAGGGCGCTTAACAACATGCCTTTCTTGAGACGCAATGAAATCGGATGGAATGAAAGATTCCGACGATGCCTGTACTTTTTTTTGAGAGACGAGCTGGACGCACTGCTGATCAAGGAAGCTCTCATTGAATCGTACAAGACGTTTAAAGACAAGAACATGGATTACCCATTTGTTGAAATGCGCGAACTCAAGCCCAAAGCCCGAATATTTGAACCAGAATACCCTGAACATAGACACTTTATAGTCATTTTCAATGAAGACACGCTTCCTGCTCAAGCCAAAACGCATATACGCTTTTTCGATTCAAACAAGGTAACCAAAGAAAATCTTGGCAATGTCGGGATATTCGATCTACAAGAATTTTTTCGTCAGCGTATGCGTTACTTCGAGGATACGGCTTTTCTGGTGTTACTGAAAAGCTTGCTCAAAACTGACTTTGCGTTGCTCATCCAGCGTGATCCCACTATAAAAGCCAGGTATAGGTTCGGCGTTTCGCATTTCCATGTGAGGATCGACTGGCCGGTAGCCCAAGCTGCGGAAAGTTTAGGCAGATACTTGAGGTATATATCGAAAGACCTGTATGAGAAAGGAGAGAGGGTCGGGGATATATTACAGCAAAGGATCTATGAATATTACGGTTTCCATCATATGGTGGGAGGAAGAAGGACCGCCGCGCTTGTCGCGGCCCGTTACATGGAACGTTTTGACTTCATTTCCACCGTCTACGTGGCATCTTCCGAGTCCCGAACCCTGACCCGTCTTTCCGAGCAAGGTATTGCCAAATATGCCCTAATTAGAGTCACTGATAAGGATATCAAAGAACTGGCTCAAAGTGTTAATCTCGAAGAAAAGGATTTTGCAGAGTCTTATCTTATCGACAGGACATCCCACCACGGAGTTGGGATTTTTCTCGTTACATACAGTCGCAATGAACATTCGACCCCTCCTGACGACGGGAAGCTCCGAGAGTTAAATCCTGACTACCGATGGCTCAATGTTGACTTGCAACTTCTCGTTCCGCCACCGACGAGAGGCGACGTCCGCCCTATCACTTTCTCACGAGTTTACGCCTAATCGGCCCATCGGAAACATAGCTGCGATATGATGAAGTAGCTTCCCTTTTTATATTTGGCGGTGGAAGTTCTGGCGATCTTCGAGTAGAATCTCCTTTGATGTAGGCTTCAAGCGATGATATTTAAGGTCAAAACTTCCGATTCTGCGGCCCCAGGTATCTGAAGACGACTTGATTGCCCACTTTACTCTGGACCTCGAGGAACAGGAGATTGTCAGGCGCATTCGTAGAGAGAATCTTCGGTTGGGTTTTGCTGTACTTCTCAAGACCTTTCTTTTCCTTGGCTATCCCCCACGCCGCAAGAGTGACGTCCCAGGAGTAGTGATCGACAGAATGTCCGATCAGATCGGTCTATTCCCCGATTTGTTCAAAGAGTATCCTTGGCGAGATCGGCTTTGGCACCTTCATCTATCGATCATTCGAGACCATACAGGATTTCGCCATCTGGAATCGAAGGACTATTCTGACCTTTCAGAATGGCTCGAAATCCATTCCAACCTGTTTCCTTCTCCAAAGGAACTCTTGACCGCTGCTGTTCAACGATGCCGGGACCGCAGACTGGAGCTTCCTCATGAGAAGGAACTCCGCCGCCTGGTTCAATCGGCTCGAAAGAAGTTCTTCCAAGACCTCTATCAGGGCGTTTCCTCTCTGATGGATCCGCACATCAGGAATCAGATAGAGGCTTGCCTTGAACCGTCAGAGACTGGATCGACGCTATACGATTGGATGAAGTCTCCACCTGGTCAACTGGGCATGAAGACCATCCTTGAGGAAGTAAGGAAACTCAGGTTCATCAAAGGGTTCAACATCGATGTGAGCCGCTATTTTCCGGCGACATCTTCCAAGGTTCTCCAAGTCCTACGGGACCGTGCCAGGGTTGAGGATGCTTATCAGATGCGACGTCATCCGTTGGCGGTTCGAATCACTCTCATGGCTGCCTTCTTACAAGCCCGCCAAGCCGAAGTCACCGATCATATCGTGAGGATTTTCCTTGAACTCATTCGTCGGATAGAAAAGAAGGCTGATCGAACGCTGGAGAAGGAGATAAGCGGAAATATCCGCAAGATTTTTGGGAAGAATCAGATTCTCTACCGGATTGCCGATATCGTCACGAACAATCCAGACGGCACAGTCCGGGAAGTCCTTTTTCCTGAGATAGGCGAAGAAGTCTTCCATCGTCTCGTAGAGGAGTCCAGACAGGGGGAGGCCTCTTACGAAGTCGTCCGAAGTCAAGTGATACGAAGGAAGTATCGGCACTCCTACCGCCGGATGATGAAGCCCGTGTTGGATGTATTGGAGTTCCGGTCCAATAACTCTGCTTACGATCCTCTACTGAAGGGTATTGAATTGGTCCGCCGGTACCTGGATACCAAGCACACCGGCTATCCAGAGGGAGAAGACATTCCCGAAGAGATTCTCACAGGCCATTGGAAGGAGCTTGTACTGGGCGATGGACCGCGGGCAAACAAGCACTATTTTGAGCTGTGCGTGTTGAGCAAGCTGGAACGAACTTTGAAGTGCAAAGAAGTCTGGGTAGAGGGCGCTTATCGGTTCCGAAATCCCGACGAAGACCTTCCGTCTGACTGGCAGCGGCAGCGCATTGAGTACTATCACAAACAGGGATTCCCGTTGGACGCCAAGGAATTCTTGGAACCGATTCGAGAGAAGATGTGTTTGGCATTGGAAGACTTTCACCGCTTCTTGGGTCGCCAGAGAGATGTCTACATTCACCACCCAGGCGGAGGACAGCGGGGAGTCTTCCACGTTCCAAGAATCCAGAAACAGACAGAGCCTCTGCTCCTTGGTGAGATCAAGGACCGGGTGCTGGACCGCTGGGGAATCCTCGACCTTTTGGATATTCTTGTCGAGGCGGATCGCCAAGTGAACTTCTCCAAATTCTTTCAGTCTTCAGGTCAACGTCATGTCCTCTGTCGGGAGGAAGTTAAAAAGCGGCTTCTTCTCATCCTTTTCAGCCTGGGAACCAATCTGGGACTTGCAAGAATTCACTCGGCAGCGAAGCCGGAGTGTTCCTACGACGATCTTCGCTACTTCAGAACACGCTACGTGACCGCTCCGGCGATCCGTGAAGCGATTATTGCCGTTGTTAATCGAATTCTCGAAGTTCGGAACCCGGAAATCTGGGGACTAGGGAATGCTTGCGCTTCTGACGGCAAACAGTTGGGAGCCTGGGACCAGAATCTGATGACAGAGTGGAATCCTCATTACAGGGGTCGGGGAGTAATGGTCTACTGGCACGTGGAGACCAATGCAACCTGTATCTATTCTCAGCTCAAGACCGTCAGTTCCTCGGAAGTCGCCTCCATGATAGAAGGACTGGTCCGGCACGACACGGAGATGAGAGTAGAATCCAATTTCGTGGATTCCCACGGCCAGAGCGAGGTGGCTTTTGCTTTCTGCCGGTTTCTGGGATTCAATCTTCTCCCCCGACTCAAGCGTATCAAGTATGAAAGGTTCTATCTCCCTGACAAAGGAGTTGCCAATCTATTTCCTCGGATGTCCGGGGTTCTCTCTCGCCCTATTCGATGGGACTTGATCGAACAACAGTATGACCAGATGGTGAAACACGTGGTAGCCGTGACTGAAGGGACCGGTCCCATAGACTCAATCCTCAGACGTTTCAATTCTTACAACCGATCCAATCCCACGTATAGTGCCTTTATCGAGTTGGGAAAGGCAGAGAAGACGATCTTCTTATGCCGATGCTTAACTTCTCCTCGTCTGCGCCAGGAGACGCAAGAAGCGCTCAATGTCATTGAGAACTGGAACTCCTGCAACGAGTTTATCTACTTCGGTCGCAAAACGGAGATGCAGACCAATGATCCTCAGATGCAGGAACTGGCAGTCCTGTCGCTTCATCTCCTTCAGAATGCCCTCATTCTGATCAATACCCTGATGCTTGAACGGGTTTTGAAGGAGGACGGTTTTCTTGAGCGGATGGCTCCGGAGGACTATCGTGCGCTCACACCGCTATTTACATCCAACGTCAATCCCTATGGAGACTTCTTTCTGGACTTGGACAAGCCGTCGTTCCTGGAGGTAGCCTGATGGAAAGGGTACCCTCGAAAAAGATGGCATTACAAGTGGTCAAAATGTTAAAGAAGCAGCGCCCCGATGCCAGCTACGTAAAGGAAGTTTTCCAATATGTCCGGCGGGAACTTGGGTTGAGAGGAGGTGCTTCGAAGGCGAAGAAGCTTCCCAACATCCTTACCGAACAGGAGTTGGTTCGATTCTATGAAGCGGTCTGGAACGCAATGGAGAGAACCCATGTGGTCATGATCAAACTCCTGATGTTTACAGGAACCCGAAATTCGGAGTTAGCGCATCTCAGACTGGTGGATGTGGACCTCAATGGGTTGAAGATTAGAATCAATGAGGGAAAGGGAAAGAAGGACCGGTACGTTCCCATTCCCTCGACTTTTCGAGGAGAACTTGCCCAGTACATGGAGAATCAGAAGAGAAGGAGGGCCAGATACCTCTTTGAAACCAACCGGCAGGATAAGTTCACCACCAGGTGGATTAGAGAGATTATCAAGAGGTACGCCCTACAAGCCAGTATCGAGAAGAGAATTTATCCGCATCTTTTTCGCCACCAACTCCTGACCCATCTTGCCCGGAAAGGGCTTCTCGACTCGAAGATTCAAATCATCAGCGGTCATCAGAACCGCCAGAATTTGGCTATTTACCAGGATTTGAGCTTAGCAGACGTAGCGCAGGAGTACCAGGAGGCAATGAGGGACTTCCCCATAAAATAGGTGAGAATAAGAGGATTCGTAGAACTTCCACCGCCAAATATAAAAAGGGAAGCTACTTCATCATATCGCAGCTATGTTTCCGATGGGCCTTTTATGCCGCCCAGGCTTGCCCGTCGGTGTCGATGGTACCAGCACGTGATATAGTTCGGCCAACACTGCAGCGTAATGGGGCAGTTCGTCTGAGACGAACAGGGGTTTGGCTCGGCTACGACTGGTAAGGTCCTGAAGCATCTGCCGGGCATCCATCATTTCGCGTCCACCAATCCAGAACGTTATCAGCAATCGCGATGGGGCGTCGATAGCCGTCCATATCCACGTTCGCCCGTACTCGCGCTCGAGGTCTTCGGCGCTGCCAGAA
>Ga0194044_10000120_pt1 | contig 32227 bp, 27 predicted proteins | sample JunL4417m_MetaG_FD_155460 | JGI IMG/M metagenome (GOLD analysis project Ga0194044, IMG submission 155460) | Anoxic zone freshwater microbial communities from boreal shield lake in IISD Experimental Lakes Area, Ontario, Canada - Jun2016-L442-17m | ecosystem: Environmental > Aquatic > Freshwater...
CAATCGTTGAATTTGCACTGGTCCGGTTTCTTTAGACAAAGGAAAGAGATTTATAAGTGGTAAACTGGTTGTTCATGCTGTTACGTGCTTCCGGGCCAATGTGTTCGAGTAAACCTCATCGGGGGTTCTTCTGTCAAGGCATGGTGCATTTGTTCAATAACGTCTGCCGACTCCGAAGCCGGGCCGATGGTGCAGATGATTTTGGTCTTGTTAACCGGTAGAGTCATTCTATTTCCTTTCGCAGATGAATCGACCGACACGATTTCGAACCTGTAATGTTGACTTCGAACATACCATGTACAGGAAAGAATGGTTGATTGAAAAGTGTTCCCCATATCAGGCACTATGGGGGCACCATCGAGGGTCTCGATGGTCAGTGCATTCCTTTGTGCATTCTTTTGGTTACGTTTTTTCGATTTTTGTGGCACAATAAAATGGACTGAATTTGACTTGTACAATGAGGCAATAATGAGAGCACTATTAGTGAACCCAGGGTATCCCGAGACCTTCTGGTCTATGAATCGCGTCTTGAAGAGACTCGGCAAGAAACTCCTTGAGCCACCACTGGGTTTGATTACCATGGCAGCCTTGCTTCCCAAAGACTGGGATTTGAGACTTGTGGAATTGACCGTACGTGAAATTTCAGAAGAGGAGTGGAACCACTGCGACCTTGTCATGATCTCCGGAATGGGTGTCCAGTCTCCAGGAATACTTGCAGCCATCAAGGAGGGTAAGAGGAGGGGAAAAATTGTCGTCGTGGGTGGCCCATGGGTGTTTCATCTTCCCGAATACGCTATTGAGGCCGGAGCCGACATAGTCGTCAGAGGGGAGGGAGAATTGTCTATCCCGCTTCTTCTGGAGGCTCTCGGACGAGGAGATTCCGGTATTGTTATCGAGGCGACGGAAAGGCCTAACCTCGAGGATTTTCCTACACCCAGATATGACCTATTAGACTTCGATCTTTACGCTCAACTTGACATCCAGTTTTCCAGGGGCTGTCCATTCCGATGCGAGTTTTGCGATATAACGCTCATGTTCGGACGGCATGTGAGGACGAAGTCTTCCCGGCAGGTCATCGAGGAGTTGCAGATTATCTACGATATGGGGTGGAGAAGGTTCATCTTTTTTGTCGATGACAACTTCATCGGAAACCCTGTGAAAGCAAAAGCACTTCTCAAGGAAATGATTCCCTGGATGGAAGAGCGTGGCCATCCGTTTGAACTTTGCTTCCAATCATCGGTGAATCTCGCCGGGCAGCCCGAATTGTTGGATCTTCTGGTTAAGGCAGGTTTCTACAAGGTATTCCTGGGCATAGAGACCCCGGACAAAGAGAGTCTCAAGCTCACAAAGAAATTCCAGAATTCATCGGTCGATCTGGATGACGTGTGCCTTACCATAAACCGGGGAGGGTTAGTCATTGTTGCAGGCTTCGTGATAGGCTTCGACAATGAAGAACCCGGCGCTGACCAGCGTTTGATCGATTTTGCAGTGCGAAACCAGATTCCCGAGATGTTCATTAACCTCCTCCAGGTAGGTCCGGGAACAGACCTGTATCACCGCCTGAAAAAGGAAGGTCGTCTCCTTTCCACGGCCTACGATGAGGAAATCGGCAATCAGACGGCTATGATCAATTTCGTTCCCACTCGTCCTGCGAGTCAGATTGTGGAAGAGTTCATACGATTGTACGAGATTCTCTATCAACCTGAATTCTATCTCGAACGAAGTTACCAGCACTTCTTGCGAATCGAGAGGCCACCTGTGAAGAGAGGTTTTTTCCCACCGTACCCCAGAGAACTGCATACAGTGGGAATAACCATACTCAAACAAGGATTACTTTCCTCTTCCCGATGGAAATTCTGGAAACTGTTTTTCAAAGCGTTGATAAAGTTTCCACGAAGATTCCCCAATTACATCTCCCTGTGTGTCATGGCGGAGCACTATTATGAATTTCGTGACATAATTAAGTCGAAATTACGTGCCAAATTACTCCAAAACGACCACATGTCAGCCGCCGATGCCGCTCTCGTGAACAGGGCACGTGATTTGGCAGCGGTGAACGTTGCAAAAGCGGCTGAATTGTGACTCATCAATCATATTCTTAAGGTATGCCACGGATTTCTCGATTTTTCGTGCCACGCTTTGTCAGCAATTGCTGGATGCCGCCCAGGTACGTGTAAACCACCGGTGTCAAGTACAGTGTGACAACTTGTGACAACAACAAGCCTCCGACCACCGCGAGTCCAAGAGGCTGCCGGGATTCCCCACCCGCACCGAAACCGACGGCAATCGGTATCATCCCCGCTATTGCTGCTATGGTTGTCATCATGATTGGTCGAAAACGAACGATTGAACCCTCAATCGCGGCTTCCAGAGGGGACTTCCCAGCGATTTCTGCCTCCAGGGCAAAGTCCACCACCATGATGGCATTCTTCTTCACTATGCCGATCAACATGAACAGGCCCACAAACCCATACAAATCCAGTTGCAAGCCGAATGCCCACAACGTCACCAATCCTCCGAAAGCAGCCGACGGCAGTCCCGCAATGATAGTGAGCGGATGCAGGAAACTCTCGTACAAACAGGCAAGAATCATGAAAATAATTGCAATCGCAACAATGAACAGGATCGTAAGGCTTCGGATGGATTCCTCAAAAGCTTCAGCAGTACCTCCGAATTTGAACTGAATCGAATCGGGCAGCAAGTGCCCGGCCAAACCTCTTAACGCGTCAGTGGCTTGCCCAAGAGAGTACCCCGGCGCGGTATTAAACGATATGGTCACTGATGGAAACTGCCCGTAATGGTTAACGGTCAGCGGACCTGCTTGGGGGACCACGTCCGCCACCTCATCCAGCCGAACCATCTCAGCATTCCTGTTTTTCAAGTACAGGGAAGAAAGCTGATCCGGGTAACGCTGGAAATTCTTCTCAACTCCCAGGATCACCTTGTAAGTGTCCGTTGTCCCATAGATATTCGAGATTTCACGTGATCCATACGAAGAGAACGCCGCCTGTTCCACCTCTTCCGCGGTTATCCCGAGCGAACTGGACTTATCTCGCTGAATATTGATAAAAGCCTCGGGGTTTTTGATGTAGAGATTGGAATTGACCCCCGTAATCTCCGGAACACCATACATGGCGTACGTAAATTTCTCCGCATTCTTAAATAGGGTCCTCGTGTCGGCAGATTGCAAAATAAAGAGATACGGGCTTGCCGAAATCTCAGTGCTGATCTCTATGAGAGGAGGAACCGAATAGAAGGTGAGCAGGCCGGGAATGGAGTTGACCAAGGGAAAAAGCTCAGCCATCACTTGCTGCGCCGAGACCTTGCGGGGTGGCCTCTCCTCGAGAAAAGCGATTGCGAATCCCTGATTGCGTTGGGGGTGTCCAGAAACATTCAGAACCGATTTAACGTGGGAATTGGCTTGCACCCGGGGACCGAGTTCCTTCAGTTTGCCTTCCATGGCATCGGGTGAAATTCCTTGCTCGCTTATGCAGAAACCGATGAGGTAATTCATGTCCATAGGTGGAATGAATCCCTTGGGCAGAGAGATGAACAAATAAATGGTTGCTGCCAGAATAGCCACAGAGAGCATTAAGGTTGCAATTCGGTGATGCACGGCAAGAGTGAGAGACCACCGGTAGAATTTCAGCATGGCCCCGAATACAGGATCCGATTCGGCCAACCTGCTTTGCGGACGCAAGAGACGGCTGCACAACATGGGAGTTACCATCAACGCAACGACGCCTGACACGATGATCGCCACGGTTATCGTGACGGCAAACTCGTTCAATACACGGCCGTAGATACCGGACATCAACATGATGGGCACAAAGACGATGGCCAGACTGGATGTCATGGAGATGATCGTAAAAACGATCTGTTTTGCTCCATCCACTGCAGCTTGGAATGGCTTCTTGCCCATCTCCAGGTGCCTGACCACGTTCTCCAACACGACGATGGCATCATCCACCACGAAACCAACGGATAACATCAAAGCCATGAGCGAAAGGTTGTCCAATGAAAAACCTAAGATGTACATAACAGCAAAAGTGAACACGATGGACAACGGAATTGCTATGCTTGCGATAAAAGTTGCGGACACATTTCGGAGAAAGATGAAAACCACTAAGACGACCAGTATGATGGCAAGGACAAGCGTGAGCTTCACGTCATCAATCGATGAGCGTATTGACTGCGACATGTCGTAGACCACTTCGAGAGAGACGGTGGGCGGCAAAGAGGCCCGAATTGTCGGCATTAACTTCTCTATGTCGTTCACAATGCTGATCGTATTTGAACCAGGCTGCCGTTGAACGGCCAAGGCTACACATCTCTTTCCGTTGTAGAAACAGGAAACCTTGTCTGCGTAGACACTGTTCTCTATGGTGGCAATCTCGTCCAATCTGACAGGCTGGCCCTCAAGATAAGATACAATGATCGGCTCGTATGCCTTGGCGTCCATGAGCTGTCCGGAAGCTTTGAGCGTCCGTGTTTGCAGTTTCCCGTCCAACGTTCCCAGTGGGAGGTTCACGTTCTGCGAGGTGATCGCGTTCTTGACCTCGTTAATGCCAATTTGCTTGGCTGCAAGGAGGTCCGGGTTTATGTACACCCGTACGGTGAACTTCTGTTGGCTGTAATTCATCACCTGCGCCACACCCGGTATCATTGAGAGCGCATTGGAAACGTAGGTTTCTGCGTAATCATTCACCTTGTAAAGGGGCATAGCGTCGGAGTGCATGACCATGTAATAAATCGGCCTCTCCGCAGGGTTTACTTTGGAAAAGGTGGGAGGACTCGGCATATTGGGAGGAAGAAGGCCGCTCGCCCTAGTAATGGCAGCTTGAACATCCATGCCCGCGGCGTCTATCTTGCGGGAAAGATCGAACTGGAGATTGATGGTGGTCTTACCCTGGTAGCTGTTTGAGTTCATTGTTCTCAAACCCTCAATGGATGAGAACTGCTTTTCCAGAGGCGTGGCCACACTGGAGGCCATGGTTTCGGGGTCGGCTCCCGGCAACAAAGCGGACACGGATATCGTTGGGAAATCAACCTGCGGCAATGCGGAAACCGGTAGTTTCAGGTACCCGATGGTGCCGAAGAAGATCATGGCCGCCATGATGGTAGAAGTCATGACAGGACGGCGTATGAACAACTCCGTGAGATTCATGGCTCTTGAGTTCTGCTTTCGCCCCTTTTGGGCCCGCCGTTCTTGCCTGGTTTCTCAGGACCTGCCGATTGTTTCATCTTTTGCAGTTGTTCCCGGGTCACAATCTGAGCCCCGGGGTGCAGCAAGAGTTGTCCGTCCGTAACCACTCTCTCCCCCGCTTGCAGCCCTTCGGACACCACCTGCATGTTCCCGTCTCTGCGGTTGGCCTTGATCGGTCGCATGGCCACGGTCTGATCCTGGTTTACCGCCCACACGTACTGGCCTTGGGGTCCGTCATTGACAGCCCTTTGTGGGACCAACACTGCGTCACGAGTGACCGTAAGCTTCAGGCGGACTTCGACAAACTGTCCAGGCCACAGTCTGGATTCAGGATTGTGAAAAGTTCCTTCCAGCATGATCATTCCGGTTTTCGGGTTGATGTAGTTGTCTATCAGTGTCAAGGAGCCGGTCTCCGGCTGATCGTTCCCGAGAATCGATACTTGAACTTCCAATGGGCCATTGGTGTTATATTTCATTATCTGCTTCAGGAATTTTCCGGGAACGGAAAACTTTACTCTGATGGGTCGTATCTGCTTGATGGTGACCAGCTTGTCCTGGTTGGCTGTGACGATGTTAAAAACATCTATGTATCTCTCGCCCGATTCACCATCCAGCGGCGACTTGATGAAACAATACCCCAGGTTGAGCCTGGCGGTCTCAAGTTCAGCCTGGTTCAGCTCTCCCTGGTAGAGCTTCGAATTCATGTCCACTTCTTTAGTCTCTAACTGCTCCTGGCTGACAGCTTTTTCAGCGTACAGGGTCTGGAACCGCAGGAACTCTCTTTTGGCCTGTTCGTACTGGACTCTGGATTGTTTGAGTTTTGCCTCGCTCTCTTTGACTTTGGCTTGAAACGGTTCGGGATCAATGGTAAAAAGATCTTCACCCGCGGTCAGTGGGTCACCTGCCTTGAAGAAGGTTTTGATGATTTCTCCCGTGACCCGGGATTTCACGTCCACGGTGTTGAATGCTGCGACATTACCGATCGCATCAATGAAGACCGGCGAGTCCTTGAGAAGAACCTCGACTATTTCAACTGGTATGGGCGCATTCTGCTTCTTGACCTCTTTTTTTGTTTTTCCGCAACCGCTCAATGCGAGACACAACACGCACAACGGCACGAGCAATTTTATCAGGCAGGTCTCGAAGCTGCCCGCATCTTTCGATTTATTCTTCATATTGTCTACCCTGTCGGCCAAACGAGGTTGCCCAGATCAGGTATTCCCTGACGAACCATCTGGTACTTCTATCACCTCGACTCAACGCTTTCAAGAGACTCTCCTGCGTTCCAGCGATGAAGAATGAAGAGTGCTCCGGTGGTAAATTGCCTGCCCTCAAACTTAAGAATTTTGTGGCGAATCGGTGGGAGAACGCAAATTGACTTCCTTTCAGCTATACTATTTCTCCCGCTCAATGTAGCTTTTCAGATTGAGAGTGAGTATACTTATAGATCTAAGGTTCTTTCAAGGCGGCTACAGAAGCAATGAAACGATTCTTCGTTTTTTCGGTAATTTATCTCTGTTTGGCGCTGGTGCACCTTGCGTGTGCGGCACAGATCAAGGATACTGAATCGGCGACCCACGACGGCGACTCGTCTTCCCACAGCATTGTGGACACGTACACCTTCCCAGGATTCAAGGTGATCCAGTTTACTCTTCCCGTACTATCAATTTACTCCTACATGTTGATCAGCGACGGGGAAGCACTTTTGATAGACCCGGTTCGAGACATTTCCTTCTATCTGGAAATAGCCAAGAAGGAAGGCGTAACGATTAAAGGGGTCTATTTGACCCATTCTCACGCTGATTTTGTGGCGGGCCATTCGGAAATAGTAAAGGCTATCGATTGCCCGATCTATCAAAGTCACAAATCCGGAGTCCTCTATCCGATCAAGACGCTCGATGAGAATTCGGTCATTCACGTCGGCCAAGCCACCTTGAAATTTTTGGATACACCTGGCCACACCCCCGATGGCATGTGCTGTGTTGTTTACGGCAAAGACCAACCCTATGTGCCCAAGTTACTGTTTACCGGAGACGTGCTGTTTGTCGGAAGCGTCGGCCGCCCGGACCTGATGGAAGGCACGATTTCCGCTGCCTGGCTGGCTGGAGCCATGTACGATTCATGGACGCAAAAGCTGGCCAAGCTCCCAGACAGCGTGAAGGTTTTCCCAGCCCACGGGGCAGGTTCTCTGTGTGGCGCCCACCTCAGCGACAAACCCAGCTCCACTATAGGAGAAGAAAGGACGTCCAATCCGTATCTGAAACACACCAAGAGAAGTGAGTTTATCGCTGCTGTACTCGAAGGACTCCCCGAAGCGCCCCAATATTTCAAGCACAATGCCAAGATGAATAGCGAGGGGCCGCCAACAGTAAACTGGACCGCAGCAATGCCACATGAAATAAAGCCTTCGCTCGAACTTATTGACCCTGAAAAATATTACGTGGTGGATCTGAGGGACGCCCAATCCTACGCCAAAGGCCACATTCCCAATTCGGTCAACATTGCCGTTAGGGGCCGCTTGGAGACCTGGGTAGGTACGATCGTACCATGGGATTCCAAATTGGTCCTTGTGGGCACTTTGGAAGAACTCAAGGAAGGCCTTTTGCGACTTCACCGGGTGGGATACACAGCGGCTGTCATCCGCATGGAATCGTGGGAAAAAGCTCATCTTCCGGTTACAGTTGGTGCGCCCATCGCCCCAAGTGAGCTTTACGGTCTCATGGAAAAGGGAGAGGCGCCGCTCATAGTGGACGTTCGTCTTCCTTCAGAATGGATGGCTGTTCGCATCGGAACGGTCCTGAACCTTCCACTGAACCGGCTGGCCACGCTTTCAGGACAGCTTGACCAACAAGAACCTGTGGTGCTCGTCTGCAACTCCGCCTACCGTTCCAGCATGGCTGTCGGGATACTGGAACGCAAAGGATTCAATAAGGCAAGAAGCCTGGAAGGGGGAAGCGAGGCCTGGATCAACGCAGGCATTCCCGTATTCGAGGCCGTCAAACCATGCCCGGACGCGGCGACGGAAACCGCCCCCAAAGTGCAGGAACCGACGGTTCAATCTACACTGCCTGCCTTGAAGGAGACCGAGACGCCCGCATCGATCCCGGCCAAAACCATGCGAACAAAACCCAAAGTACCGGAAGTGGGATGCTGAAGGATCTCAAACTCAACGGGGCAATTATGATACGATCAGTTATTGACGCAACGAGCCGGTAGGGAATTACAGCACGAGGAAAAGAGATATGAGGGTGTTCATAACCGGTGGTACCGGCTTTGTTGGGACCAATCTGGCAAAGTTTCTGATTGATCGAGGGGACCAGGTAACCATCATGGCCCGGAATTTCAAGTCCCAGGGAACGGACCAGAAAAACCTGGACTTTGTGGCTGGAGATGGAATGAAGCCGGGCAAATGGCAAGAGGTCGTCCCTCAACATGACCTACTGGTCAACCTCGCTGGTGTGTCCGTTTTTAAGAGATGGGATGACTCTTACAAGAAACTCCTGAGGGACAGTCGCATTCTCACCACACGTAATCTTGTGGACGCCATTCCTTTAGAACCACGATCTCCCATTACTCTCTTGAGCACATCAGGAACCGGCTATTACGGATTCACCGGAGATGAAGAATTGGCGGAAGAGACTCCTCCCGGCAATGACTTCTTGGCCAACCTCGCCCAGGATTGGGAGGCTGAGGCTCGAAAGGCAGAGACCAAGGGGGTGAGAGTAGTAATAGCCCGCTTCGGAATAGTCCTCGGAAAGGATGGCGGCGCATTGACTCAGATGGCACTCCCATTCCGATTTTTCGTCGGCGGTCCGGTAGGGAATGGGAAGCAATGGGTTCCTTGGATCCACATTGAGGACCTTTGTCGAGCAATGCTGTTCTTAGCCCAAAAACAGGACATCCAGGGTCCAGTGAATTTCACGGCGCCTGAACCAGTGAAAAACAAGGATCTCGCCAAAGCCATTGGGAAAGCAATACACCGCCCATCTTTTATGCCTGCGCCTTCTTTCATGATCAAATTGGTCCTGGGTGAGTTTGGATCAGTGATCCTAAAAGGCCAGAGGGCAGTTCCCAGAGTTCTTCAAAGATGCGGGTTTACTTTCAGATATCCTGGAATCCAGGAAGCGGTGAGTAGTCTTCTGGCTGCTTGATCATTTGATGCCAGCCATAACAGCTTCTCGCGTCAAGAGCTTCAAACCTTGAGGTTCAATCGGCGGAAGCTGGTTGTGAGCCGGCGTATTTTTTGGCCGGAGCTTCATGAACCCGGCCTGCAATCCTACATACGTTACAGAGGTGATCCATGAATATGAGTGAGTATTTTGAGAAGACCGAGGGCTACGGTGTGCTTGCCACAGCCGACTCCTCCGGCAAAGTAAATGCTGCCGTATATGCGCGTCCCCATTTCATCGATGAGACCACGGTAGCATTCATCATGGGGGAACGGCTCACCCACGGCAACCTCGAGACGAATCCCAACGCAGCTTATCTCTTCATTCAATCTGGGAAGGGATACTCGGGCAAGCGACTCTACCTCACCAAGATACGAGAGGAATTGAACGATGAACTCGTCGCGAGCATTTGCCGACGTTGCGACTACTCCATGCACAAGGGACAGATGACGCGGCATGTCGTTTTCTTCACCGTGGAGAAAGTATTACCACTCATTGGCGCGGGCGCTTGATCTTGTCCTGGATCAGGACCGTGGTAATGAGGGAGATACGATCAATTTCTCATGAAAATCTAGGCTTTTAGTATGAAGCCGTTCAGTATCCATAATAAAGGCTCGCGAGCATATGGCAGAGGATAATCAATCGATTGAGGCCCAAGCCCGCTCCAGTCGCTTCATGCGCCAATCGACTGGTTATCGAGCCTTTATTCCGGCCCCATCAGATGGGCCTTATGATTCTTTTTAGATCCTTGCGTTCTGTGACCGAGACAATCAGTAATCGGTTACGACTACACCAACTCAATTATGCATGCTCTCATTCTTCTTTGGCCCCGTCTTCTTTTCTGAACACCCAGGTTGATCGTTTTTTCAATCGGATATAGCCAGTGCCAAAATTATTGTCTATTTGGGTTGCATCACTCCTGAACTCGACCGCTGCGGTTCCAGTTTGTCACCGCACCTTTACGCTATTATGCGATGGCCTTGTCCCGGTGATACTCGTTATCAGGTCGCTCTGATTTCAATGGATAATCGGCTAGAAGTACATCACCCGGAAGCCCTAGTAGCGAACACAACTTTCTGATCATCAGAAGGGTAAGGGGGCGCTTTCGATTCAGCACTTCGGAGACTCTGGACCGAGATCCAATACAGGGTTCCAGATCCTTACGTGTGAGTCCTAGATCTTCCATGCGGATTTTTATGGCCTCAATCGGGTCTGGAGGATCAATTGGATAATGCACTTCCTCATAGGCTTCAACCAATGGCAAGAGTGCCTCCAGTTCATCACTTTCAGCCGTTCCAGGTTCGGCGTTCCAGATTTCCTTCACCCTTGCCAAGACCGCTTCGTAGTCATCTTCAGTTCGGATAGGCTTTATTTTCATAATGGATACTCCACAAAGGAAGATTGACTCGACCGCTGCGGTTCCAGTTTGTCACCGCACCTTGTGGGTTCTGTAATTTCAAGCGTTGTTGCTCAAGGAGCTGATCGACGGTTCACCAAGTATATCCCTGCAGCGACTAGCCCCAGGCCGATGCACAGCAACAACGTGATCGATTCCCGAAGGACTAGGCCGCTCAACAGCACCCCGAACAACGGAGTAAGAAACGTGAAGGCAGCCAGTCGGCTGACCGGGTAACGATGTATCATGCCGAACCATGCCAGATAGCTGATGAAGGCCACCACCACGCATTGATACACAAGTGCGGCTAACGCAACTGGGTCAGGAGAGACTTCCATACCCCATTCAAAAGCTATGGAACCGACGGCCAATAAGGGGATGGAAAAGAAAAGCTGCGCGAATAGTGTCTGAAAGTGGGTTATGGGTGTATTCAATATGAATTTCTTTACATAAACTGTTGTGACAGCCCAGAGCAACCCTGTGCCGAGCACCATAACATCACCCACCCAGTGCAGTTCCCCCAATGTTTGTGTTCGAGAGCCGAATACAAGGATCACACCGATGAAAGCCACACATATCCCCATGGCCTTTGAGAAGTGAAGCCTATCATCATGCAATATGAAATGAGCCATAAGAGCTGTTGCCAAAGGTTGCGTATAAACAAATATGGCGGCACGAGAGGCAGTTGTGAAGCAGAGGCCCCAATAGAGAAGGAGAAATTGCCCCCCAAATAGCAACCCGAGCGCCACGCCGTGTTTTCGTAGTCCGGAAGGGAGACCAACCCGTTGGCCCAGCAACCTTGAGTAGAGCCAAAGGAGACAGGACGCAACCACAGACCTTATGGTTGCCGCAAAGAGAGGAGGAATAGCCTGATTGCTCAGTTTGATGCTGACAATGTTCCCTCCCCAAACCAGACAGAGCACGCCGAGGAGTAGTATTCCTGCCAAGGGGATGTGTTGGGATATATGATTATGCGGCGTCATGAATCTATCAAAATGACTGACAACTTTGCGAACAAGAGACTAAAGCATGACCCTCGGGCTTTCCTTTGTCAAGATTTCATGCCGGCTGTGTCCCCTGAGCCCTCGTGTTCAAATTGCAAGGCGAAAGTTCCGACATGAGATTTGAACCGCAATTGGTTGATGCAACTCAATCAGATTCACCATCGCCACAGGTGCAATGTGAAAGGATCCACGCTGCAACACGTCCGAGGCTCGGGAAATAGTTGGGCTCAGCAAAATCCGTGTAACCCCTTTTCTCGCACTTGCGAACCGCCTCATCTTCTGTTTGTACAGCAAAATAATCAGAGCATTTGTGACAATTTTCTTGAGCCACGTATTTCCTGCAAACAACGTAAATCACACGCTGACTGCAGGCCAACTCGGGAAGTCCCAATAGCACTATCACCATCACTGCAGCGATTGTTGCTCGCAAATGCTTCATGGTCAGTCCTCCTCTGTAAATCCATAATTTCGAGCGAACTGAAGCTTCAATCAACAGGCTAACCAATCGAATTATTCTTGTCAATCAACATAATGGCACTTCAAACAGATGATATTTCATAAAGTTTTCTTGTTTATGTAGACAGATGTATGCGTACCCACCTCATCAAAAGGAATCGTGATCCAGGCCTCTTATGTAATCGAGCAGTTCTCTTGCCGCAACGGATTCCAGTTGGATCCGGGAGTAGTCAATGGGCACATTGTTCAGATACTGGAGTATCAAAGCTTCTCCGTTGTTCTCGCCCGGCAATATGCCGGAAAAAAAGAAGCCGAGTTCCTCAAAGGGGCCGGTGAAAACAGCCGTGTACGGATCCCTCAGATCGAGATACAAATTGATTATGTCAATGCGTTCGATGCAGAGATCCTTGAGTTGGGCCTTTACCTGATGAAAGACATCCTCGCCGTAAATTTCGACGTCAATTCTCGCACACCCAAGCGATTTTAAAACTCCCGTTTTCAGTATGGAACGAGTTCCTTTGAGGGGATCGTGATTATCGGCAGAATTCAGCAGGTCCGGGTCGGCCCCAATGGATCGATACAATTTAGTTATCATTTCCAGGTGCTGCGCCGGAGGATAGATAGCGATCCTGCCCGGTGTCCCCAGGTACATGAAATGAAAGGCAAGGGTTTCTCTTTGAGAAAGTTTTTCGGTAATACCTTTGAATGAAGCGTTTGCCGGCAAATATCCCAGCAGAATGGCTATATCGAGCAATCCCAACTTCTGACTCATACGCTGGGAAAAAATGTGGTTCGTAACGGCACGGCCATACAAGCCCTCAAGTCCTTCGGATCTGGCTTCCTCAATCAGGAATCCAGACATTTGGCCGAAAATTCCTCTGGATCTGTATTCAGGCTTTACGACCCCCATTCCCAATTCAGCTATGCGCGAGGAACTTTGACTCCTGATGAGGGCAGAGTGCCCCGCAATTTCTCCGGCTTCGGTAACAGCGACTGCGGAAATAATTTTACCGTTCTCGTTAAGATTGACCAGTCTCTCCGGGTAGTAGGCCGTTTCATTTGAATAGGAGTATCCGTACGCCCTATAAACGCACTTGGAAACTTCTACCGACTCGGTGGATTTCATCTTTCGGATTCGGATTTCGTGTTCAGCGTCTGCCTGCCTTTTCTTGACATCCGGCATGGGGAAGGGGATCAGCTCACAGGCCGCGTAATAATCCCCGATATCCCTGTGCTTGAGGTACTTGACGAGCACGGTCTCTTTTCCATCTCGCCCCAGATTATTAAATGAGACTTCATCCATGAATTCCTTCATGACAAAGATGCCGCAACCCGGTCCCGTTTCTTCCTCTGTTATCTGAGGCATACTGCATTCGGGTGCCTGCAGGGGATCGAAAGGCAGCCCGTTGTCTCTGACAGTAATTTTAATCCCCAGAGGTACTCGTTCGCATCCGACTGTAAGGGACGCTTTTTCCAATGGCTCGAAAGCGTGTTCAATAACATTTGCAACTGCCTCTGCAACGGCTCTCTTGATCTTTTGGATGTCTTCCGCGTCGAACCCAATTTTTTCTGAGATCAGATTAACATACGATTCCGCAACGTGAACGTAATACGGATCATTCGGTATTGTCAGCTCTGAATATTCACATGATTCAGTACGATCACCCGTCACGGTACGCTGTCTCCTGGTTCTGTTTTTCCAACGACATGCAGGGTCTCCCTCTGCTTACACCAGAGTACAAACAAACAATACGAATGCAGGAGGCCCCGGATGGAGAAGAAGATAGAGTAAGCCGGAAGAGAATTCAATGCGATTCTTGATTACATCTTGGTGGAACAGGAGGAACGTGATTCACTGAACATGCACATTTCGGATACCGTGGGGGCGCCATGCCGGGCTTATTACACGGCTACCTTTCTCTTCATTTTTGAGAAGGCCCTCGAACGAAACTAACCAGCCACTAAACCGTTACGGAATTATGTGCAGAGTTTCCCTTCGGACAAATGGAGCACCCTGTCAACGATTTTCTCAATCATGGCCAGGTTGTGGGTGGTCAGTATAATAGTCTTTCCCTGTTCGCTGTTGAGTTCCCGAACGATTTCTTCAGTCCGCCGGATACTCTCTCGATCCATGTGGTTTGAGGGTTCGTCGAGGAGAAAAACATCCGGTTCAAGAACCAGGGCCCTTGCCAGGGCCACTCTCTGGCTCTCTCCGCCTGACAAGGACCCTGCGGAGCGATGCTCAAAACCCGATAGCCCTACCCGGTCCAGAGCAGCCAAAGCAAGACGCCTCGCCCTATCACCCCTCATGCCCCTGATTTTTAAGCCGGAGAGAACATTGGCCAAAACAGACGTACGAAACAGGTAGGGGTTCTGAAGCAACAGCCCAACTCTTCTCCGAAAGGGCAACAGGTTTTTCTTGGTTGATCCGTCCCCGAAAAAAAAGACCCTGCCCTGGTGAGGAATCAGCAGGAAAGCCAGTACATGGAGGAGCGTGGTCTTGCCGGATCCATTCGGGCCCACAAGCGCGATGATTTTGCCTGGAGGAATCTCCAGTTTCTCGACAGTGAGCACTGGGTGCTTTCCATAGGAAAAAACCAGGTCCTCCACAACATATGCAGCAGTCACCGGTTCTCCTTTTGGAGCAAGAAGAGAAGCGCATTCACGGCAAAAGCCACGGTGAGCAGCACCATCCCCAGGGCCAATCCGAATTCAAAGTCCCCTTTGCTGGTTTCAAGCGCGATAGCTGTAGTCATGGTGCGGGTGAAACCTTTGATGTTGCCTCCCAGCATCATAGCTATGCCTACCTCGGAGATCACTCGACCGAACGCCATGACTATTGCCGCCATCACGGCAAAACGGGCCTCTTTCAGAATCATCCAGGCCTGTTGGATAGGGTTGGCCCCAAGGAGTTTACAGGTGAGAAACAGCCTCGCATCCATGCCCTGGATTGCCGCCAGGCTCAGATTCACTACCAGTGGAAGTGAGAGTGCAAATAAGCCCAACGTGATGCCCTGCGGTGTGAACAGGAGTCCCAGATCACCCAATGGGCCCCGTCGACTCAATAGAGCGTAAAAGAAAAGGCCAACCACCACCGTTGGCAGGGCCATGGAGGTATTGAGGAGCAGGAGAAGTGCCTGTCTTCCCCGGAAGCGATTGAGCGCGATAAGAAGCCCCAAGGGGACGCCGATCAGAGAAGCGAATAAGGTGGCAAGAGCCGACACTTCCAGGGAAGTCCAGAGAACTTGCCCCACGTCCGTATCGAAACCGATTATGAGACGGAAGGCACTATAAAAGGCCTCAAGAAGGAAATTCAATTCGGCTCCAATCGAGCGTCAACTACTAAATATCACTGTTTCTTTGCATCGGGGAAAAACAGCGTCTTACCGTTCACTGTGAAAGCGGCTATTATTTTTTGCCCCTCGGGCCCAGCCACATAATCGATAAATTTCTTGGCCAATTCATACTGCACTTTGGGGTGCTTCTTGGGATTTACTGCAATAATGCCGTAAGGGTTGAAAAGTGCTTTGTCTCCCTGGAATAGGATGGGCAGGTCTATCTTGCTTTCGTAGGCGCTATATGTCCCGCGATCTGCCAGCGTATAAGCGTTCTTATCAAAAGCCATCTGCAGTACAGCCCCCATGCCCTGTCCGGCCTCGATATACCATGCTCCCTTGGGCACAATCCCAGCCTCTTTCCAGAGAGCCTTTTCCAACTGATTCGTACCGGAATCATCACCCCGGGAGATGAACTCCGCCTTGCCCTCAGCCAAACGTTTGAATGCCTCGACGGCGTTCCCGGCTTTTTTCACTTCCGCCGGATCGTTCTTGGGGCCAACCATGACAAAATCGTTATACATAACATCCCGGCGATCCACCCCGTAACCATCCGAAACGAACTTGTCCTCTGCAGGTCGAGCGTGGACCAGGACCACGTCGACATCTCCGTTTTCACCAAGTTTCAATGCCTTGCCGGTCCCCACAGATATGACGTCTATCTTCACATTGTTGGCTTTCTCAAATGGCGGGAGCAGTACCGAGAGAAGGCCCGAGTTTTCCGTGCTCGTGGTGGTGCTCAATCTTAGACGAGTTTCGGCCATAGCCGAAGAAAACGTTCCAACGACCATAATCGAAATAAAGAATAATGAAACCAGCGTGTTCATGGTTTTGTCTCCTTGTTAATAATGAACGCCGTTCCCTGGTAGGTAAGGAGATGATTATACCTCAGCCGACATAAGTCAATCAAGACATAATCGGCCCCACAAAAGTTTCTCCCCAAAAAGTCATCAGCTCGATCTGTGGTGCATCGGTAGATTTTGAGCAACAGGTTTGCGCGAAGGAATGCCCTGGTTGAGAGGAAGCCATACGGTAAATACCGTTCCCTCCTGGTCGGATTTCACGGAAATGGATCCCTTGTGGTCCTCGACTATCCTTTTTGAAATGGTAAGACCGATTCCCGCACCGTAATTATTGGTGGTGTAAAAGGGGCTGAAGATTTTCTGGAGTTCCTCACGGGGGATAATTTTCCCGAAATTCCTGACCTTCAGCTCGAAATAGGTTTCAGAGTCCAGCCCCCCGGTCTCCTGGGCTTTGTCGCTCGGGATTGAGACCCCGCTTTCCACACTGATGACCTGATCCGGCGGCGAAGCCTCGATGGCGTCGGAGATAAGATTGCGCACTACCTGTTCGAACAGGGTGGGATCCAGAAGGATCTCTCCGATTTCTTTACCGAGGTCGGTCTGGAGCTGGAGGTTTTTCTCCTGGATCCTATAGGCATGTGTCAAAAGGACAACATGGATCAGTTCATTGGGGTCCACATTCTCCAGTTGAATCTTATCATGTGCAGTAAAATCAATGAGGCTGTCCAAGATCTTTTCCAGCCTCTGAATTTCGGAAATGATGATGGTGCAGTATTCGATTTGCTCAGGGGTTGCCGCGATTTGCCCCGACAATATCTGTCTGGACATCCGCCGGGCAAAGCCGCCTATTATTGCCAGGGGCTGCCTCAATTCGTGCGCAACTTCCGCAGTATGGTCGGAAATGCATCTGGACATTCCCGTTTGGAGGATATGTTCGTAAAGGTCGTCGATGATTTTGATCTTTTCCAGCAACTCTTCTCTCGATGCCTTCAATTCGTCCTCGAGTTGCTTCCTCATGGTGATGTCTCGCATCACACCCTCATAACGTCTCAGCCCTGTTTCTTCCTCCAACGACGCCTTGCAACGTATGCGGGCATATTTCGTACCACCCTTGGCGTCGATCACGCCGACTTCTTCATCCCATATTTCATCAACTCCCAGGCTCAGGATATTTTGAATTCGAACCCTGTCCTCTGGGACGATGTGGTCCTGGAGAGGAGTTTCCAGGATCTCCCGAACAGGGCATTCCAGAAACTTTTCAATCTGAATATTCGCGTAAGAAAAGCGGCCGTTCTCATCGATAATGAATATTACGTCGGGCACGTTTGCCAGCAGGATTTGGTGACGTCGTTCCGAATCCCTGAGCCACCGTTCCATTCGTTTGCGTTCTCGCAGTTCCTTCCGGAGACTTGCTGTCTTGTCTTTGATTTCTTGTTCGAGTTCTCGCGAGTGAATAATTGTCTTCCCGGCGAGTGGCCTCACCAGAAGGATCATGCCCAAAGTGCCCAGGAATATCAAAGCCACTATAATAGTGTTTGTGGTATAGAACAGATGGTCCACAGGCCCGAAAAGTTCATCCCGATTAATTTTGAGAGCTATTCCCCAGTTGGAGCCCCTGATCGGCCCGTATGCAATCACCTCATTGCCTTCAACCGACTTGCCGGGAACAATTAGGCCCGTCCTTTTCTCCGCAGTCTTCAGCATGGCCGAACCGATGGGGGAAGTTCCGGGTACATTTGTGGAAAGGGTGAGTTTATTATCCCTGGAGGGAAAGAGCACATCGATCCGGCCGTTTTCAACAATACCCAGAATAGTGTCGCCGGTATTGCCCATTCCGGTATAATCTTCAATAATTCGTTGCAGGTTGAACAGTCTGAACAGGGCTATGTCCGTCCCTACGAGGGCGGATTTCCTGTCCAAAATAGGGGAACGGATCACGAGGTACGACTGGCTTCCGAGACTGATCGGCCCCAAAAAAGATGCATCTTTTGCAACCGGGTCGGCAGGGACCAGGAATTCTTGTGGAACTTCCAAACCTACTTGGACTACAAGATTACCCTTCAGATCGAGGCGGCTTATTCCCCAAACCTCCGGGGTAAAATTCATCGCATCCAGGAGAATGTCACCCGTAAGCCCAGCCAAGTCGCTCAGGCTCACCTTGCCTTCGTTGTATTGCTCCAGAATTTCCCGAGCTTTGGTACGGCTTGTTATCTGCGCGGCCACGTCCTTTACCCGTGCCAAATATTCCTCTACAGCGATGGTCTTGGCATTCAGTGCGAGGAGCAGACTCCTTTCTTCTTCCTTAATAAGATAATTGTACAACGGCACGATACCGGCGAGAGCAATGATCACGGCGACGGTGAAAATCCCCAGGGCTGAGGAAACGATTATAGATTTCTGCAAACGTTTTGTCAGGTTGTTGCCGGCCATGTTCGACCTACTTCACATGGGGACGATTGCATCGATGGACTCGTAACAATGTATTATAGCAGTTTTACCCACTCAAAAGAATGGCGATTGAGGAAATACCGTAAAATATGTAGTCGTTCACCGGGACGACGGCCATCGCAGGCGCTCCATTTAAGTTGATTTTTAGAACATTCCTGCTAGATTAAAAGACTTTTGTGAGAAAAAAGCACTTCGGAGAATTTCACAGCGGGTCAAAGGCAGGCACTTTGACCGGAGGTCATTCAAAATGGACTACAAAGATACTCTCAATCTGCCCAAAACTTCCTTCCCTATGCGGGCCAATCTGCCCAAAAGAGAGCCGGAAATGCTCAATCAATGGGTATCGCAGGACATATACCGAAAGATTCAGGAAATGAGCCGAGGCCGGGAGAAGTATATACTCCATGACGGACCGCCTTATGCAAACGGTCACATACACCTGGGAACCGCACTGAACAAAATTTTGAAAGACATGATAGTCAAATCCAAGTTCATGGCTGGATACGACTCTGATTATGTCCCCGGCTGGGACTGTCACGGACTGCCCATCGAGCACCAGGTAGATAAGGAACTTGCCGACAAGAAGTCCAGGATGAGCAGCGTGGAAATCCGGCGGCATTGTCGGGAGTACGCCCTGAAATTTATTGATGTACAGAGGGCCGAGTTTAAACGGCTGGGAGTCTTCGGTGAATGGGATGATCCTTATTTGACGATGAACTACGCTTACCAGGCCACGATAGTGAGGGAGCTGGGACGTTTTTTCTCCGAAGGAGCCGTGTATCGAGGCAAGAAGCCCGTGTACTGGTGTGCGTCATGTGTGACGGCGCTTGCAGAGGCCGAGGTCGAATACGCTGATTCATCCACCCCTTCGATATATGTCCGTTTCCCGGCAGTGGATGATTTTTCGGAACGGGTTCCCGAAGTGAAAGGCAAGCGCCTCCATGTGGTGATATGGACAACTACTCCCTGGACCATCCCTGCAAATTTGGCCATTGCCCTGCACCCCGATGAATCCTATGCAGCGGTCGAATCCGGAGACAATGTATATATCCTTGCAGAGCGGCTGATTGCTATCAACATGGAGACCTTCGGTATTCACGACTACAGGGTGCTTGCCACGTTCAACGGGAAGACGCTGGAGGGGCTGAAATGTTCCCACCCATTCTATGACCGAGAATCCCTCATCATTCTGGCCCCTTTCGTGACCCTGGACACCGGCACGGGCTGTGTCCACTGTGCGCCCGGCCACGGCCAAGAAGACTACGAAGTCGGACTGAAATACAACCTGGATGTTTATGCCCCAGTCGACGATAAGGGGATGTTTACGGATGAAGTTGATTTCTTTAGAGGAAAGTTCGTGTTCGACGCGAATCAGGACGTAATCGCTAAGCTAAAAGAAAAAGGGGCCTTGATGGCCAGCGAGGTTATGGAACACAGCTATCCTCACTGCTGGCGATGCAAGAAGCCCGTGATCTACAGGGCCACTCACCAGTGGTTCATTTCCATGGAAAATACGGGCCTGCGCCGGAATGCCCTGGAAGCCATAGACACCGTGACGTGGATTCCCCGATGGGGAAGAGATAGGATTTACGGGATGATTCAGCACCGACCGGATTGGTGTATCTCCCGCCAAAGGAGTTGGGGGGTGCCCATCACTGCTTTACGGTGCAAGGATTGTGATGAAACCGTTGCCCCGAAGGAACTTTTTGAGAAGGCTGCCCGGCTCTTTGAAGATAAAGGCGCGGATGTCTGGTTCGAAGCCGAAGCTAGTGAGCTTGTTCCGGAAGGACTCGTCTGCCCTTCGTGCAAGAGTTCATCTTTTGTCAAGGAGACCGATATCCTGGACGTGTGGTTCGACTCCGGCGTGAGCTGGGCAGCGGTTTGCGAAGAACGGCCAAGCCTCAATTATCCGGCACAGCTTTATCTGGAGGGCAGCGACCAGCATCGGGGGTGGTTCCATAGTGCTCTGCTCACCTCAGTCGGCTGTCGGGGCCAAGCTCCGTACCGCGAGGTTCTCACACACGGGTTCGTTGTTGACGGTCAAGGGAAAAAGATGTCCAAGTCTTTGGGAAACGTGGTTCAGCCGCAGGAGATAATCGACAAGTACGGGGCGGATATCCTGAGGCTGTGGGTTTCAGCGGAAGATTACCGTGACGACATAAGGATCTCCCGTGAAATTCTCGAGAGACTTGCCGAGGCTTATCGCCGTATCCGAAACACCTGCCGATTCCTCCTGGGCAACCTTGCCGATTTCAATCCCCAAGAGTGTGGGGTGCCTGTGGACAGTATGACGGCTCTCGACAGGTTTACCCTGGATAGGTTCAACCGCGTCATAGAGAAGATACGCAAGGCTTACGACGAGTTCGAATTCCACATTGTATTCCATACTCTTTATAACTATTGCACCGTGGACCTGTCCTCGCTCTACCTGGATATACTCAAAGACCGCCTCTACGTTGAGACGGCAGGAGGCCGTCTGCGAAGGTCGGCTCAAACAGTACTTCATCACATACTTTCCGGACTGGTAAGGCTTATGGCGCCCATACTCACCTTTACGGCGGAAGAGGTTTGGGCGTCCTACGATGCGGGCAGAGCCGGCAAGTCGAGCGTGCACTTGAGTTCATTTCCTGAACTGCTCGACGGAATCCGGCTTACCAACGAGGAGCGTGCGGTATGGGAAACTAGGCTGGCATTGCGCCAGGAAGTGTCTAAAGCTCTGGAAGAGGCCCGGGCTGCCAAACTCATCGGGTCTTCTCTCGAGGCGAAAGTCCTGGTACAAGCCCCCGAAGAGATTGCTGGTGCACTCCTGCACATGGAAGATCCTGAAGGATTTTTCATCGTTTCACAATTGGAGGTAAAAGAGACCGGCGCCACACCCGAGGATACTGATCGGGAACAAGCTCTTCCAGGAGTCGACATAACGGTCCTGAGAGCCGAAGGAGACAAGTGCCCCCGATGCTGGGTATGGAGCATTGAAATAGGGTCGGATACAGATTACCCCGAGGTGTGTCCTAGGTGCGCACGCGTGTTGAAGGAATCAGAACTCAAAATCTGACTATAAGACCGATAGATACGCTTCTTACACGAAGGCACATGGTATTACAGGATAAAGGCTTGACTGAATATCCAAGAACACGACTACTGGCATTCGGTCTTATTGCTGCATTGGTAGCAATAACCGATCAGTGGACCAAGAGCCTGGTGATCGAAAGCATACCCCCGGATGGAGGTCTCAGCCTTATTCCCGGGTTTGTGAATCTCGTCCATGCAAGAAATCCAGGTGCGGCCTTTGGTATTATGTCGGAAGCCGGGTCCGGCTTCCGTTCATCTTTTCTCCTTCTGGTTTCCGTGTCCGCTCTATCGGTAATTCTCTGGGCCGTGTTTTTTTCAAAAAGGATGGACAGTTTTCTGCTTACGGGGTACTCACTCTTTTTCGGTGGAGCCGCAGGCAACCTGGTGGACAGAATTCGTTTCGGAGAAGTGATAGATTTTCTGGACGTTCACGTGGGAAATTATCATTGGCCTGCATTTAACGTAGCGGATTCCGCACTCTGCGTGGGTGTTGTTTTTTTCCTGCTGCACGTGTTCTTTGGCGACGGTCATCAAGATTCACGGCAGGGATCCGCTCGTTAGGCCGAATAGCCCAGCCCCCCACTCACCCCTCAAAATTTCTTTAAAAAGCACTGCCTTCCCAGTTACGAGTTCTCCCTTTACGTGATCCCACTGATCAATGGGAATCCCTGAAACGATAAGGAAATAGCTGAAGAGCGAGGTGAGTCGGTCCCTATTCGACAAAATGGTCAAGGGATCGAGGTTGGCAGTGAGTATGTCCGCAGAATCCACGGTCTCTTCCAGGGAGAGGCAATCCAGTTGAAGTCTATCCACTACACCATTGAGAGCGGCATTCCTGGTCGCTGAGGCGATGGCCTTAGGGTCGCTGTCCACTGCCCGAACTTCTGATGCGCCCAGTTTTAATCCTGCAATTGCGAGGATTCCCGATCCGCAGCCCATGTCCAGCATGGTGAAAATCTCGCGGGTCTTCTTAATCTCTTCCACTGCTTCTTCGAGTAGTACAAGACACCCCTGGGTGGTTTCGTGTATCCCGGTTCCGAAGGCTTCGGCCGGATCTATAATAATGACTCGTCTCCCATGCGCCTCGGGCTCCAGCCAGGGGGGCGTAACAATTAAATGCCTGCCGATGGGTAGACTCTTGAAATGTTCCTTCCATGACACGGCCCAGTTCTCATTTGCAAGGGGAGAGACCACGGCCACAGGAGATGGTAGATTCGGAAATATAACCCTCAAACGGGCCAGGTATTCCTTCAGGCGCGTATTGACCACGTGCCAATGGTCGTTCGGAAAATACGCGGTCAATACGGTGGAGTCAGGGTCGTCGTCCCGTAGGACCACGCCGCTAGAACCGTGTTCAACGCAAAAATCAATGAGTGAGTCCGCCATTTCATGCGGTACTGTTAAATCCAGGGTCACCCACTCCATCGATGATACGTCGTTTTTCATGAAAATATTTTATTGTCAGGCGGGGCTTATAGTTTGTTGAAACAGGATTTACGGGCGGTCCTCCGGCATTCCAGATGCCGGTCCCGCCCGACGGTAGTACATAGAGACGAGTATGTGAGGAGTCACTCTCGAGGTTCTCTCAGTCAGAAAGAAATCCGAGACAGGGCTATTGAGCGGATCTCATACACTTGTCCGCCTCATCCGTAGCCTGACGAAACATCAATCTGAACTTGTTCTCCATCGTCCTATTCTGGTCGTACTGTGAAAAAAGGCTGTCCATAGCAGATATGGTGCCTTGGTTTTTGGGCATTGTCGCAAGATTCTGGATCTGCATCTGGTAGGCCTTGGCAATGTTACTGTGGGAGTTAGCCCTGGCCTCATAAGATCGGGCAGTATTTACCAGTTCCTGACATACGCTCAGGTACATGGTGCTGTCGCAATCAACCGGACCCGCTGCTAGAGTTATCAGGATGGCGACTAAAGTTGAGATTACGCAAGCGGACTTGAGGTTCATATTAGACCCTCTCAATTTTTTGGGCATTATATAGCAATATTGTGATCATTTATCAAACATTTTTTTAAATAAAGTGATCATTTAACTAAAATATCAATATTTATAGCCATTGCACCTGTTCCGGGGCTGGAAGAGGGGACAGCCACACCAAACTTCCGAAAGATCCTGATACAAAACAATCTTCCAAAATGGTAGAATAAGAAGATGTTGTCGAGCGAGGTCACTCCTTTCAAGGCGAAACGGAATAAGTGTCGATGCTGTGTCCCTGAGGTTGTACAGTGATCTTTCTTATCCAGGGCATAATGGGATGTCTTGGCGGCGATGCACAGCAGTAAATCCAGTTCGGCTACGGACAAATCACTGGTAAGGAGGAGCTTTGAAGGATCCATTCAGGACAATGGAGTGGATGGGTGATCATATCAGACTTTTGGATCAGACCCTTTTGCCGCTCCAGGAAAAGTACATAAGCATCCTGACTGTTGATCAAATGTGCGATGCCATCAAGCGTCTCGCAGTGAGAGGTGCTCCGGCAATAGGAGTTGCTGCAGCAATGGGGATCGCGCTTGGGATGCTCGGTGCCCCGGACAGTGACCGTGAGTCCTTTTCCAGGCGTTTTGGTGAAGTCTGTCGCCTGATTGCAGCAACACGGCCCACTGCGGTTAATCTCTTTTGGGCTGTGGATAGAATGAAGCGGGTCTATGAGGCAGGCGCAGATTTGAGCATTGCCGAGCTGAAACAAGTGCTCGTGGATGAAGCGGTATTTATGGAAAAAGAGGACCGGTTGCTTTGCGAGAAGATCGGCGTTTCGGGAAGAGACCTCCTGGAAGAAGGCGACACCGTCTTGACCCATTGCAACGCGGGGGGATTGGCCACAGCCGGTTACGGCACGGCCCTCGGGGTCATCAGGGCTGCTTTTGAACAGGGCAAGAACATCAGAGTCGTTTCCGACGAGACCAGGCCACTCAATCAGGGCGCGCGAATAACCTGCTGGGAGCTGATGAAGCTAGGTATACCGGTCACCCTGATCACGGACAACACCGCGGGCGCCCTCATGCAGCGGGGAGAAATCCAGAAAGTGGTTGTGGGCGCGGACCGTATCGCGGCCAACGGCGACGCGGCCAACAAGATAGGCACCTTTTCAGTGGCAGTGCTGGCACGATACCACCAAATTCCCTTCTACGTTGCCGCTCCACTTTCCACCATAGATATGTCCATTCGTACGGGAGACACGATTCCCATTGAGGAACGCGACCCCGGGGAAGTTACACGCATATGCGGGATTCCCATAGCTCCCGAGGGAGTTGCCGTTCGAAATATAGCTTTTGATGTGACCCCTTACCAGCTCATTACAGGTATAGTTACCGAGCACGGTATAGCGTCCGCTCCATACGAGAAATCATTTGAGCAATTTTTTGCAGATAAGCCCGGGGAAAACAACTTGTGAAGCCTATTCTACGTGATCCTTCCACAGGACGATTACTGGATTCCGTTGATCTGGTCGATGCAGAATCCGAATCCACTCTTGGCAAACTGGATGCAGTTCGTACCATGGAAAGCGTCCGATGCGGAAACCTAACGCTGGACACCGATCTGTACGAACTTACCATGGCGGCAGGGTACAATCTTTTGGGACGGAAAAACCAGCGGGCCTGTTTCGATCTCTATTATAGGCAAAATCCGGATGACGGCGCATTCTGCGTTTTTGCCGGTTTAGAGAGGGTCATTCATTATGTGAACAACCTGGGTTTGTACCCTGACGAAATTGATTACTTGAAGGGCATCGGTATATTTTCAGACAAGGCCATGGACGTGATCTCCTTGGGCATTAAATTCACCGGCGACATCTGGGCTGTGCCTGAAGGTACGGTGGTTTTTCCAAATGAGCCTCTCTTGAGGGTAGAGGGCCCGATTGCCGAGGCTCAGGTCCTGGAGACTACCCTACTGGCTCTTGTGGGCCACCAGACGCTTATAGCCACAAAGGCGGCTCGCATTTGCATTGCTACCAGGAAAGCCCCCGTGGTGGACTTTGGGACGCGTCGAGCCCACGGAGTGGAAGCTGCTCTTTACGGAGCCCGGGCAGCATACATAGGGGGATGCGCGGGCACTTCAAATGTTAAGGCCGGCAGGCTATTCGGTATCCCCGTGCGTGGCACACATGCCCACAGTTGGGTAGAAAGTTTTGATTCCGAGATAGAGGCCTTCCAGGGGTTCGCTCAAGTATTTCCCAACGACTGTGTCTTTCTGGTGGACACTTATGACACCATGGAGGGGATTCGAAATGCGGTGAAGGTTGCGGGAGAAATGGAAAAGTCTGGAAGGCGCCTCTTTGGAATCCGGATAGACAGCGGAGACCTGGCGTACTATTCCAAGGCCGCACGAGCCATTCTGGACGAAGAAGGGTTTCCCTATGTGAAAATCCTTGCCAGCAGCGACCTTGATGAGTGGATTATCGAGAGTTTGCGGGAGCAAGGCGCTCGAATCGATATCTGGTGTGTGGGAACCAAGCTCATGACCTCCTATCAAACACCTGCACTTGGGGTAGTGTACAAACTAATGGCTGCCGATAGAGGCGATGGGATCCTCGTCCCTAAGATCAAAATTTCTGAGAACCCGAGCAAGGTGACCAACCCCGGAGTGAAAAAAATCGTACGTTTCTATAATGGAAACGACAGGATGATTGGAGACTTACTGGCGCAGGTGGATGAACCGGTTCCAGAAAATCGGCCAGTTACGGCTCACCACCCCATGTATGATTACATGAAAAAGACCTATAGGCCGCCGTATACTGCTCAGGAAATAATGATCCCGGTTTTCCTTCAAGGCAGGCAGGTTTATGATCCGCCGGGGCTGGATGCAATCAGAGAGCGGGCACAAAGCGACATTGAATCTTTGGAACCTGAATACAAGCGATTACCCAACCCTCATATCTACAAAGTGTCTTTGTCGGACGAACTGCACCGAATGAAGAAACAACTTTTAGAATTTCACCAGGAAAAAGGTAATGGAACAAAAACATGATGGCGGGTGAGGGAGATCTGCCAAATACTGGAATGTTTCAAACCAGTCCACCGAAGTACAGGTAATTTCATCTCGCAACGTACTACCTTTATGAAAACGACCCGTTGTTCTGCATTTGGGAAAAAATCAGGTCTCTAATTTGACATCGGTTCCTCAGTGTATATAGTTACTATAATTCAAATTAGGGAGAAAAATGATGAGCCCATCAAAACTCGTGGTAATTGCAGCATCTTTGATTTTCTGCGTAAGTCTTTTTCTGCCGGCGTTTGGTCAGGAAGCGAAGCCGATTCAGCTTCCCGAACCGAAACTGGACCAGAGCAAACCATTGATGCTGGCATTAAAAGACAGGAAGACAACCCGGGAATTCAGTAGTGGGAGTCTCTCACAGCAGACGCTTTCCAACTTGCTTTGGGCGGCATTCGGCATTAATCGGCCGGATTCCGGCAGGCGTACTGCACCCTCTGCAAAAAATTGGCAGGAGATCGATGTCTATGTCGCGACTGCCGAGGGAATGTTTCTTTATGATCCGAAAGGAAATGCGCTTGTTCCAGTGGCATCAGGGGACATTCGGTCTCTTACCGGTACTCAGACATATTTCAAAGACGCAGCCATCAACTTGGTTTACGTTGCGAACCTCACGAAAATCGGTGAAGGAGAAGAAGCCGACAAGATGCTCCTTGCTGCGGCGGATACCGGATTTATCGCTGAGAACGTCTACTTATATTGCGCTTCTGAAGGGTTGGCCACGGTATTTCGCGTTACAATCGATAAGGCAAAATTGGGTGAAGCCATGAAGTTGAAGCCCGACCAAAGGATTACCGCGGCTCAGACAGTGGGCTTACCAAAGTCGGGAAAATAGGGGATCTTTGCAAGACCCACGATCCGATGTTCACGTCAGTCGCATCTTGATATTATTCTTGTAGCTCAGTCGATTCATCGAATGGGGAGGTTTAGCGTCGAAATCTCGTGCCGGTTCACAGACTTGGGAAAAGAGTGATAAACAGTTTCGAGTCCGATCATCCTTACAAGGAGGAGACTTATGTTCCGACCGTTGGTTCTCTTCACAGCGCTGTTTTTGTGCCTGTCCGTCGGCGTCCTGGCCCAAGGCTCGTTTGAAACCGACGTCATTAAGACTTCACAAGGGGATCTGAAAATAACCTTCATTGGCCATGGAACGCTCATGTTCAATTTTGGCGACAAGGTTGTTCATGTCGATCCGTGGGGAAAACTAGCCGACTACTCCAATCTGCCCAAGGCAGACCTTATTCTCCTGACTCACGAACATCAAGACCACTTGGACCTCGACGCAATCAGCAAGGTCAAGACCGACAAGACGGAAGTGATCCTGACTAAGAATTGCGCTGAAAAGGGCGGCAACGGACAAGTCATGAACAATGGTGATGTCAAGACGGTGGCGGGGCTCAAGATAGAAGCTGTACCAGCCTACAACCTGGTGCACATGCGACAACCCGGTCTGCCGTATCATCCCAAGGGAATTGGAAACGGCTACGTGATAACATTCGGTGACAAGAGGGTGTATGTGGCCGGGGATACTGAAAACACCCCTGAAGTGAAGGGCATCAAAGATATCGATGTAGCTTTCCTTCCCATGAACCTTCCCTATACCATGACGCCTGAAATGGTGGCAGACGCGGCCAAGTCATTCAAGCCTAAGATTCTCTACCCGTACCATACGGGGGACACGGACCTTTCTCAGTTAAATGAGTCGATGAAGGGGGTTGAAGGTGTTGATGTGAGGCTGCGCAAGATGAAATAGCACATTATTCGATTCATTTGTCATCTGGACTGACCGGGAATTTCCCGAGGCCTTCATCTGCACAATGCTTCACGAACAGCTTAAGTCGTGGATCCGCAGACCGGATGTCCCAGTAAAACCGGAACGGCAAGATGATGGGGTAAGAACGGTCCATGAGAGACTCTGCTGAAGGCTTTACGGCAGGGGATTTCTCGTCTTTTTTTATTGCCAGAACTTTGACCCCTTTGAGGAACTGCAATGAAGGAGCCAATCCAATGGGCAAGTCATCGGTGAGATTACAGAAATTAATGATGGACTCCCAGTTTTCCGCGAATAGGGTGTTCGGACCATAGGGGCGGTTGTCGAGGACATGCTCCTGGAAAAAAGCCGCTGCACCCGATTCCGGAACAGTCCTCGTAATGGTCTTTATGGGCGCATCCGGACCACCCACATCCTTCCAATTGGTGTATTCACCAGAAAAAATCTTCCTGATTTGTTCAACGGTAAGTTCATTCACCGGATTTCGGGGATGGGTTATCAGAGCGACTCCTGTGTGACCTATGAGCCTTTGGGTAAGTTTGATCCCTTTCTCGAGGGCTTCTTTCTCTTCCTCCGCCGAAGCCAAACGAGTCACTGCGGCTATTTCCGCCTCACGGGACAAAAGCGCGCGAAACCCACTCGGCGTAGTATCACCAGTGACTCGTACAATGGTATCCCTATGTCTTTCAGTGAATGATTTAGCCCACTCTCGAACTTGGGGGGCAGCCAAGGCCGAGCCATTTACCCGCAACGTCTTCACATCTGATTTTTGCAGATTATAAACAAGTAGGCCCCCTACAACCACGAGAACACTGATGGCGATTCCAAAGAATTTTTTCACTAGCACCGCTCCTTTGACTCATCACTACATTTTAGCATAATGTTCTACCTTACAAAGAGATATATCATCCATAAACTCTCACACCGGACGAACATGTGCAACATCCGGGACGCTTTTTTTCTTGACGTACTCTCTCTGCATGGCTACTATATGATATAGTATATCATGCAGTAGCATGTTAGAGACAGTCATGCGTGAGCTTACCCAGCGGCAAAAGCAGGTTCTCGATTACATCATCGCCTGCATCGACCAACACGGATACCCGCCGACCCAAAGAGAAATATCAGAACATATTGGAACATCCGGCACCGTGACCGCCTTGCGCCACCTAGAGGCGCTGGAACGCAAAGGACATATCTCGCGGCGGGCAGGCAGCTCACGAAGCATCGTGGTCACAGGGAGAGCAGGGATGACGGTATCCCTTCCCATTGTCGGTACCGTCAGAGCGGGGAAGCCGCAGCCTGCTATCGAAGACATAGAAGGTTATTGCGTCGTGGACCCTCACTGGATACGGAGACCAGGCTGCTTCTTCCTTAGGGTCAAAGGAGACTCAATGATTGAGGCGCACATCCTCGATGGGGATCTCGCGCTCATCAGGCCTCAACCGAGCGCCGAGCAAGGAGAAATCGTTGTGGCGCTCGTGAACGGCGAGGCAACTCTGAAACGGTTTTACCGAGATAGGGATCGCATCCGCCTACAGCCCGAGAACTCTGCCATGCAGCCAATCATTATTAAGGGCGGTGAGGCCGAAACCGTTATCGTCGGCAAGCTTTTAAAAATTATCAGGAATTTCGACTGACATGATGCAGGGAATCCCTATCAGAGTAGCAGTCATCTTTGAACCGGGAAAGAAGGCAATGCCTGTTTGGTTCCAACTAAACCGCCGGCAACACAAAGTTCTTGAAACCACCTACTTCTGGAAGGATAAGGTCGGTGAGACACCACTCTTTCATTATGCCGTCACCGATGGAGAGGCGCTTTACGAGCTTATCTTCAGCCCCGTAGACCAGAGCTGGACGCTGTACCGGCAGCAGACGGAATAACCATGACCAGGGTAATCATACACATTGACATGAACGCGTTTTTCGCCAGTGTTGAACAACAGACCAACCCGGCGCTGAGAGGCAAACCGATTGCCGTATTAGGCTCCAACGGCAGGACGGTTATTACGACTGCCAGCTATGAGGCTCGCAAATACGGTGTGAAAACAGGGATGACAATTTGGGAGGGGAAAAAGCAATGTCGTGACCTCATTCTTGTTGTCGGAGATAACCGCAAATATACCTATACCTCCTCTCGAATTGTATCAATGATGCAGGACTACACCCCGCTTGTTGAAGTCTATTCCATCGATGGATGCTTTCCTCGACGTGACCTATTCACTTAAATATCTCTACAACGCCCCGGAGCGGATAGCCTACTTGCTTAAGGCAAGAATCAAGGAGAGTTTCGGCTTGACATGCTCCATCGGCATAGCGCCTAACAAGCTTCTCGCCAAGCTTGCCGGCGAAATGAGGAAGCCGGACGGCTTAACTGTCATCCGTCCAGAGGATGTAAGCCGGGTAATGGAGAATCTTCCCGTAAAAGATCTGTGCGGCATAGGCGGGCGTATGGAGCGCCGCCTCAACATGCTCGGTATCTACACCTGCGGACAGCTTGGTCGCTTCCCGGTCAAAATCTTGCACGAGAAGTTCGGGATAATTGGCGAAAGACTTGCGCAGATGGGAAAAGGTATCGACGACAGTCCCGTCGTCCCAGCCGAAGAAGAAAATGAAGTTAAGAGTGTAGGACACAGTATGACTTTACGGCAAGACCTGTCTGACCGGGCCGATATTCTCAAATATCTGTTGCAGCTATCCGAGATGGTCGGCAGGCGTGCTCGCCGCTATTCAGTATCGGGTAAGACCGTCAGCCTTTACATTCGCTTCGCAGACTATCTCACGAGTTTCGGTAAACAGAAAACCCTTCAGCGCCACATCAACCAAAGCGACGATATTTACAGAGCGGTAATCTCAATTCTCGATAGTGTTGAATTGTCGCAACCGGTTCGCCTGGGTGATTTATCCCCGAAGAATTGATAGGATGGCATTCAAAATTTCATCCATCTTTTCCGACGATAGAGTACCGGCCCGATAAAGAATGATTCTTGAATCCGCTGTGAACAATCGATTAGGGCGGGCGTTACTAGGGCTGTTGAGACGGCCGCTGACAAAATCCTTTGCTTCTATAGTAACCGCATAATCATCTCCGATAGCACGGCTGGTAATTTGACAGAGGATGACATCATCACCCTTAAGGGAAGCTAGGGTCAGTGCAGGGCGTTTCTAGGATTCGCTCAGATCGGAATACGGAAAGAGAGAGCGTTACCACGACGTCCCCCTTCACAAATCGGCCCATGCTTCGTCCTCTTCTTTCCGGTTCCAATCACGGGCCAGCACTCCCTCGGACACGAGCATCGTTTCCAGGGCAGTGCCAAGACAGCGGTCGGCCATGTTTGAAACAAAGTCGTAGACCACGAGAAGCTTTTCAGGCGGTAGTTCCTTAAGGCGCTCTTGGATCGCATCAATGCTGACCGTATTCATGTTTTGTAATGATTGCAAAATTGAGCAGTTCTAAAAAACTACTTCCAGAACTCGTCAGGATCTATCTTGAACCTTCTAAGAATAGCGCCAATTGCAGGACCAGATATTTCGGTCTTTTTCCCATGATCTTTGATTGTATAGG
>Ga0194044_10000121_pt1 | contig 32212 bp, 32 predicted proteins | sample JunL4417m_MetaG_FD_155460 | JGI IMG/M metagenome (GOLD analysis project Ga0194044, IMG submission 155460) | Anoxic zone freshwater microbial communities from boreal shield lake in IISD Experimental Lakes Area, Ontario, Canada - Jun2016-L442-17m | ecosystem: Environmental > Aquatic > Freshwater...
ACCGAGCATTCCTATGACTATCCACCTGACCAGGCCGGGTTTGGCCACTTTCAGCAGCCTAACCCCCACAAATGAACCAGCCATGATTCCAATCAACGACGGAACAACCATCATTGGGATAACGCAGCCTTTGTTAAGGTATATCCACGCGGCTGAAGTATCGGTTATGGATAAAAGGAATTTGCTCGTCGCCACACTTATCTTGAGAGGAGCACCCATGAGAAGATTCAGGACCGGAACATTGGCCCATCCAGCTCCTAAACCAAACATTCCAGCCATTATCCCTATAGCGATAAATAACACCAGTCCCTGCCAGGTTCTATGGATCTTCCAATCTATTATCTCTCCTGTGCTGGCTTCCTGATAGACCCCATAAATTCTAAGGACTGACGATATGTTGTCGGCTTTAGGAACATCCGGCACTCCGGCCTTTTTGCCCACAAGCATTAGCACGCAAATACCTAAAATTGTAACTCCTAAAGCAATTTGAACTATCTGCGTTGGAAGAGCCAATCCTATCATGGCCCCTATTATAGCGAAGGAACTAGCTATCAACGCCACCGGCATAGCTAGCCTGAGGCTAGCCAGATTCATTTTCAACAAACCTGGTCCAGCCGCTAATGCTCCTGCGAGCGCCACGAGCAATCCGGCTCCTCTTACAAAATCCAAGTGAAAAGGGAAAAATCCGCTGATAATCGGCACAAACAAGACTCCTCCACCGACTCCTCCCAATACAGCCGCAACCCCCATAACAAAAGTGACCACCAGAAGAAGAAGCGGCCACATCCACCATGGAGCGGAAGACGCTGAATCGGCCGCCATCAAGCCTTCACCGGCATAACCATTCCCCGCTAGAAGAACAACCGACAATAGGAGCGCAACGAAAAATACGCCCTGTTTACCGGTCTTTGTCATAATTCACCTCTTGATTAAGCATATTTTTACAGACTGGCCTTCCCTCAATTAGACCAATCTTAAACACTTGCAATGACCGTGAAGATAACTTCTGAGAAAACAGGTGTAATCCGACCCTGCTCTGGTCTCTATTTGGATTACCAACCCTTATGCTCAATTATCTTGTTTATTTCCGCCTGCCTGATCCTTTCTTCGTGCTCTGATTTCCTCTGATAGGCGTTTTTCAGCTTCACTGAAAGGTCTTCCGTGCCTGTGGGCTTTAGCAAATAGTCATAGGCTCCAATTTTCATACCTTCTATAGCCGTTTCGACTGTTCCATGGCCCGTAAGCATTATGACTTCAATCAATGGCCATAACGCTTTTATTTCCTTAAGGGTTTCTACGCCGGATTTCCCTGGCATCATAACGTCAAGCAACACTACGTCCGCAGTTTCCTCGTTGAGACGTGCAATTGCCTGATCACCATCGTGAGCTACTCTTATTTTAAATCCACGAGTTTCCAGACGCTCGGATAGCAACTCTGTGAATTCTTCCTCATCATCAACTAAAAGGACCCTGATTGACATTGGAAAACGCTCCCCCCTTATTTTTTTTGCCCTTGTTTCATGATTTCTCTGGCAGATTCAAAATCTCCTTCTTCGGCAAAAGACGCAGCCACCATGGCCTGTTCCAGTTTCTTTTTGTAAGCGGCTTTGAGCGTTCTCATGAGCTGATCAATGGGAATAGGCTTGCGCAAATATTCAAATACCCCCAAGCGTCGGGCCTCAGCTTCGTCGGCCTCTGAGCCATGACCCGTAAGCATCACTACCTGCACCCCAGGGTAAGCCTCTCGAGCTCTCTTGAGAACTTCCATACCATCCATCCCCGGCATCTTCAGATCGACCAGAAGCACGTCTGGTGGATCTTCTTCCAGTTTTTTCATGGCTTCTTCACCGCTCAAGGCGACAGATGTATCCAGATTACGCATCTGCATCCGCTCATCCAGCGTCCGGACAAAATCCTCCTCATCATCAACCATCAAAACCTTGAATTCTTTCATCATGTTCCTCCAGCCAGCTATAAACGTTATTGTAACGCGCTATATGTTTCCCATTGCCGGGGAAAAGTCCAATTACTAACACCGGGGGCTCGGAAGCGCTGATTCGAATACCTTTATGTCACTTCCCAAAATTAATCAGAAACGCATTTAATTCAACTTTGGCCTCAATCAATGTGTTTCGCGATCTGAGTTCCTCAATGATTGAATCCCACTCGGGGAGTGATTGGACCCTCTCGATGAATGATTGACCAGGCGTCACTGTTTTAACAAATAGCCCCAGCAACGGGGCTCCGGTCTCATTCTTCAAGGATTTCAATTGGATTTCTGACCCTTTCCCTATGAGCGGCGCCAGAAATTCTAGAACCCTGTAAAGAATCATCCTGCACTTTAGGGGATCCGCTTCCATAAAGACTGATTTTGAATTCTCCTCGATCAGGAAATTCACCCCGTTTGTTCGGCTCAACTTGCTCGACAAAAGTAGCATCTGATCTATGACTGAATTCAAATCCTCATTACGGACCTCATAGTCAGGTAAATGAGCAAAGGAGTTCAATGTCGATACAATTTCGGCTCCTCTCACGACCTGTTTGTCTATCTTGTCCATTATCTTGGAGAACCTTTCTTTGTGGGGAAAGGTTGATTCTTCCGCCGCAACCAGAATATCCTGGGCTAGGCCTGCAGATTCTCTAATTATTGCAAGAACGTTTTTTATTTCATGCGTCATCGCTGAGGTGACTTTTCCCATGAAAAGGGTTTCTTTCATTTTCATCCCCGATTCATTTTGTCGATGAACCTTTATTGATCGCAGATGCAATCTTCTGAATTAGTTCATCTATTTGCAGTGGTTTCATGAGGTAATCAAAAGCCCCCAATCGCATGCCCGTAAGACCTTCGGAGGTTGATCCTATTCCAGTAAGCAAGATTACTTCAATTTTTGGATAAAGCTTTTTAACCTTTTCCAGGACTGTCAGGCCACTCATGCCCGGCATCATCAGGTCTAATACCATGACATCGGGTTTGTAAGTTTCAAGCTTTTTAAGGGCTCCCTCGCCTTCAAATTCTGTCTCCGTGTGGATTCCTCTCATTCCTAAACGTTCAGCCAAAGTTACGACGAATTCTTTTTCATCGTCCACCAAAAGCACTTTCCAGTCTTTCATTTTACACCCCCGACTGCGCTGGAGTCTTTTTGGGAAGGTACACCGTGAATCGTGTCCCGGTTCCGGTTTTGCTTTGCACCTCGATATCCCCGCCCAGTCGCTTAACTATCCCGTATGTTATCGATAACCCCAGACCAGTTCCCTCACCTGCTTTCTTTGTAGTAAAAAAGGGTTCGAAAACATGTTTTAGGGTTTCATCGGACATTCCGTGACCGGTGTCCTTGATGGTCACTCCAATAGTTTTGGAATCCCGTTCAAAACTCGATATGGCTATCGTTCCTCCGTCGCCTATGGCGGCCATGGCATTGTTCAAGATGTTTAGAAAAACCTGCTGTAACTGTCCTCTGTCAGATTCAATCTTACTCAGGTTTTTCGTAAGATCAAGATCGAGTTTGACATTTTTGTAAAGAGCCTCTTTTTCCAAAAATCCCAAGGTTTCTTCAAGCACCTCGTTGATATCAAGGACCTGAACCTCAACATCCATCCTTCTCGCAAAACCAAGGAGACGATGCGTAATGGTCCTGCATCTTTCAACCGATTGAATAATCGCCTTGACCAGATTGACGAATCTATCTTTATCCGGAAAATCAGGATTATATTGTATCAAGTCTTGCATCAAGCCGGCCTTTTCATTGATTACGGCAAGAGGATTATTGACCTCATGAGCTACACCTGCCGCCAATCGCCCGATTGACGACAATTTGTGGGAATGTTCCACCTCCCGTAAAGCCAGTGTCCTTTTGTCATCACTTTCCTTCATTCGTTTCATCATTATATTTGTGAGTTTGAGTACTGCCAAAATGATTACGGCCAATCCTATCACAAAAACTATCAGCAAATCGGCCCTGAGTGTATACCAAACCTTCAGCACATCAGACTTAGGCTTGACGAGCACAAAAACAAAATCATTCTGGTTGAAATAAACGTATCCAAGAAATACATCCCTGCCTAAAGGATCAATTCTCTCTATCACCGCCGGCTCGAAACTTCTGGGTGGAATTTCGGGGCATTTGTCCAACACATCACCATAAAATCTTGATTTGGTCTGAAACACGCCTTGACGGTTAATGAGAAAAGCGTCACTTTCAGCGTCCAAACCCATTGAAGCAATCAGATCGTCAAGTTTTCCAGTATTGATTGTAGCTCTGACAATCCATTCTCTGCCGTCATCCGAAATGTGCTGAACAGCTATCGCAATATGAGGAAATTTACGGTACCCCTTGAATACGTCACTTATGTAGACACCATTTACCCTAACATGCTCAAACCAGGCTTGACCTGCGTATTCTTTCCCCTGTAGTCCGTACGGACCGGCATAGCTCACCTGCATGCCGTTGGAATCAATAAGCCCAAGATCCACAAAACCTTCAAATTCTTTTTTCAAGACCCTGAAGATTCTATTCAGATTTTTTTCGTCGGCCAATTCCTCAAACTTGTAGGCAGAGGCTATGAAATTAACCGTTGAGAGCCGTCCGGCCAGAAATAGTTCGAAAGAATGCTTAGCCTTGTTCACCAGCGTTTTCATCGGGGCCTGTATCTCGTTTCTCAGAGCCGCCTTATATTCGAAATAATTGATTACCGTCATGAGCGCCAGTGGCACCAAGGTGGTTATCAACATCAGAATCGCTATGTTCCGCCCGACTATACGATATCGTTCTGGGGTGGATCTCTCTTCCGGAATGCTCAGCAGATCTTCTATTAAACCTTTAAGGGATCTCATGAGTTCTATCTCGGCCAGTTCGAATCATTGATATCGAGATGATAAATTGCCTGAATGTTGCAAATTATCAATCACCGACAATTAGTAGAATTTTTTATGAACTTTATGTGATTACTGGTTATCAATAATACCTATACCAAGTTTAATCTATCACAACTTGGTTTGAACTTGAACTGAAACTTATTTCTTGCAAAAATTTGACATCCATAGAACGAACACAGCGCCGGAGGCGTTAGAATCTAAAAACGCTAGAGGATGGGGCATTGAAGGAAAAGATCGAAGCTAAGAAATTTGTCATTTCTGACAACATAACCAATGTTCCCTGTTTAGAACATCTGCATTCAAGCTCCAGAGGCATGATTTTGGGAACATACAACGGCGGCCCACTGGGACAAAAACTTTTAAGCGATGGTTTTGACGCTTGCACCTTTGAAACTGCGGGCAAGATAAACACTGTGTTGACATGACCCTGCTTCAATTCTTATACATCTCTTTGATCAGGTCCCCGAAATTCCTGTTAACATGACGCCGCTTCACTTTCATCGTCGGGGTTACCTCGCCGTCTTCTTCGTACAGCTTCTTGGGAACAATCCTAAACTTCTTGATGGTCTCGACATGGGAGAGAGTCTTGTTGATTTCCTGAATCTCGGAGTCAATCAGATCGATTATCTCAGGAGCTTTAGTTAGGCTTTCATAGGTCGTGAAAGGAATTTTGTGGTCTTGAGAGAATTGGACAACGTTTTCTTCGTCAAGCACTATCAACGCCGACAAGAATTTGAGCCTGTCACCAATTACAATTGCGTCATTTATATATGGGCTGAATTTGAGTTGATTCTCAATATTCTGGGGAGCTATGTTCTTGCCACCAGCGGTTATTATCAGATCCTTTTTCCGGTCTGTTATCTTTAGGTAACCCTTTTCGTCAAGTTCTCCAACATCCCCGGAACACAGGTATCCGTTAACCAATGTCTCAAGAGTGGCCTTGGGATTCTTGTAATATCCCATAAAAACATTGCCGCCCTTAACGAGAATTTCCCCGTCATAGGCTATTTGGACTTCAACTCCAGGAAGAGGCGGCCCAACGTTACCCAGTTCAATGTTCTCCCCCTGGTGCATACAGGTAGGGCCAGAACCCTCAGTTTGGCCGTAAACTTCCCTCAGCGGAACACCTATTCCATGAAAATATTTCAGAACATCAGGCGAAATGGGGGCCGCGCCTGACACCGCCAGACGAACCCGCTCGAATCCGAGACGTTCCCTAAGTTTGTAGAAAATGAGGACGTTGGCTATAGCTCGTGACACCTTCAAGTATAGAGGGGCTCCGCCTGGTTGAAATCTCATTTTACCGTATTTGAGACTTATTTTCTCAGCCATAGCGTAACATATTTTCTTGAACCAAGAGGAGTTAGCCATTTTGATTCGAATCGTTGAGTAATACTTTTCCCAGATTCTTGGAACCGCAAAGATTATCGTCGGGGAGATTTCCTGGAAATTAGCCTGAATTGTGTCTGTGCTTTCCGCAAAATTGACCGTATAACCGAAAGTAATCGGAAGGAATACGCTGAACATCCTTTCCGCAATGTGACTGAGCGGAAGAAACGACAAAAGTTCATCCGTTTCACGTATGGGGATAGCCTTCCCGATAGACTCAGATGTCCAGACGACATTTCGATGGGAGAGCATGGCCCCTTTGGGTGGTCCTGTAGTGCCAGAGGTGTAGATAACAAGCGCAAGATCATCCTGACTGGTTCGATTGACCAACTGTTCAAACAAATTTGGATCTTTTTGGTCCATGGATTCGCCCAGTTTCATCAACTCATCGAAGGTCATCACCATCGGATCGGAGAAACGGGTAAGTCCTTTGGAATCCATTATGATTATTTTTTCCAGTTCTGGGGTGTTTTTCCTAAATTCTAGGGCCTTATCGAGTTGTTCTTCGTCTTCTCCTATGTAGAACCTGGCTCCAGAATGCTGAACAACATATTCACACTGACCTGCCGAACTGGTTGTGTAGATTCCAACGGTGACTCCTCCTGAGGACATGACGGCTATATCCGAATACAACCACTCTGGTCTGTTTTCACCAATTACCGCTACTCGATCACCTTTCCGAAGCCCGAGGCTGATTAGTCCCAGACAAGTGAGTTTGACGTTTCTCAGATAATCTGACCATGTCAAATCTCTCCATATACCTAGATACTTACTTCTTAGAGCTACCTTTTCAGTCGAGTGTTTTGCTCTGTCTACAAATATTTTCGGGATGGTTGGTTCAGTGTCTGTCATACCGTTTTCTCTATCCGGATTTTCAAAGTGGTTCAACGCCACCTCTTTTTACGTTTATACCGCTGGTAACCTTTGACGGATGTTTCCTGTCTGACCCCCAGATAGAACTCCTGAACATCTTCATTTTCTGAGAGCTTCTCCGGTGATCCTTCCAGGACTATTCTTCCTGATTCCATTATAAAAGCGTGGTCCGCAATACTTAGAGCCTTGCGGGCATTTTGTTCGACCAATAGAATTGTTGTCCCGGCACGGTTAATTGAACGAATTATTTCAAATATCTCCGATACCAGTAATGGTGATAAACCCAAAGACGGTTCGTCAAGTATCATCAATTTGGGTCTGGACATCAAAGCGCGCGCTATGGCGAGCATCTGCTGTTCACCGCCCGAAAGAGTCCCCGCTAGTTGTTTCAATCGATCTTTTATGACTGAAAAATAATCAAAAACTTTCACCAGGTCCGTATCAACATCTCTGTCTTTCCTGGTATAAGCGCCCATCATCAGATTTTCCCTGACTGTCAACTCCGGAAAAACCTCTCGTCCTTCGGGAACGTAAGCAATTCCTCTAGGAACTATTTTCTCGGTCTTCATACCATCGATACGTTCTTCCTCAAACCAAATCGAACCTTTTTCAGGCTGATCTTCGATGTACCCCATGATAGTCTTAAGCGTCGTGCTCTTTCCAGCGCCGTTCGCTCCAAGGATAGCCCTTATTTCCCCCTTCTCAACTTTTAAAGACAGTCCTCGAACCACCATGATTTTTCCGTAATAAATTTCTACGTTTTTTAGTTCGAGCATAGTTTTGGCTCTTGTTCAGTTTCTATTGATGAGATGTGTTGCAAGCCGGGCTCAAGTGAATCAATCCCTGCCAAGATAAGCTTCCAGGACCTGGGGATCGTTCCGCACTTGCTCCGGTGTCCCCTGAACCAATTTGACTCCAAAATTCAGGGCCATAATTTCATCGGAAACATCCATCACCAGGTTCATGTCGTGTTCAACCATGATAATCGTAACTTTAAAATCATCACGAATGTCACGAATCCAGAACATCATGTCCCTCTTTTCTTCCTGGTTCATGCCCGCTGTAGGCTCATCCAGCAGGAGGAGGGTCGGTTCCATGGCGAGAGCTCTTCCGAGCTCAACCAGTTTCCGAATTCCATAAGGTAAAGAGGAAACCAATGAGTTCCTGTAGGCTTCAATTTCGAGAAATTCTATGATTCGTTCGACTACCTCCCTGTGATGGCATTCTTCTCTGGCGGCCGGGAAACTCTTGCCAAAGAAGAAGGCTCCGGAAAAAACTCCTGACTTCATGTGGATGTGCCTTCCGAGAAGCAGGTTGTCAATAGTAGTGAGATGACCAAACAGTTCTATGTTCTGAAACGTTCTGGCAATTCCCATGCCGGCGGAGTAATGAGACTTTTTGCCGGTTATTTCGCGGTCCCTGAAAATTACTTTCCCTTTGGTGGGCTTATAAATACCGCTGATGCAATTGAATATAGTGGTCTTACCCGCGCCGTTTGGTCCTATAATGGAGAGTATTCTACCTTCCTCCACATCCATAGAAACTCCATGCAGGGCTACCAGACCTCCGAAAGACACCCACAAATTCTGTATTGAAAGAAGCGCCATCTGGGGTAATAACAATCCTTGTGTTATTGTTTGAGGCGTCGAGACAATAGCATAAATGATCCTGCCTTCAACGCCTCGTTTGCAAGATGATCAAAACACTATTCACCCTTGTAGGTCATCCAATCTGATATCTTGATTTGTTGTCCTTCAGGGCCACACTTCGAGATAAACGTTGATTTCATACCCTGATGATCTTGAGGAGTGAAAGTGCAATCATAGCCTAGCCAGTCATTCCAGTTTCGGATAGTCTCCATGGCCTTAACAAATGTATCAGGAGTGAGGTCTTTCCCTGCCCTTTTTAGGCCTTCTACCATGGGTTCCACAAATACAAAACCGGCAAGGAAGAAAATTCCCGTGTATTGTTCGTTTGGTGCGAATTTTTTCTGAGCCTCCAGATATTTCTTTGCCAATGGGCTCTCAATGTTGAGGAAATTAGCGTAAATGACTCCTTCCCACAGACCTTTCGTGATCTTGTACATCAAGTGCGAGTCTGACAGAGTCGAACTTGCAACCCACTGAGGCTCAAACCCGATGGCTTTTGCCTGACCAAGTATTATGGGGGCGTGTTTGGGAAGTATCCAAAGGATTACAGCTTCCGCTCCACTCTCTTTCAGTTTGAGGGCGTGGGATTTCAGGTCGGTGTCGGTAACTTCAACCGGAATTTCCGCAGCCAATTGCAATCCGGCCCTTTTCGCGTATTTTTGAGCGCCCTCCAGGCCTTCCTTCCCATAATCATCGTTTTGATAGAAGAAGGCTATTTTTTTCTTCCCCAATTTTTCAACAAGGTATTGGGTCAGAAGAGAAGCTTCATCCGTATAGCGGGGATAAACAGCAAACAGGTATTTTTGCAAAGGATCTGACCAATGCTTGGACCCGGTAGCTGGTCCTACCCAAGGGACCTTGTTTTCCATGAGATAGTCCCGTGCGGCCATACCGGTGGAGGTCCCCACGCCTGAGGCGACTCCGAAAACCCCTAGATTCTCAACGAATTCTTTGGCTATCGCTTTGGTCTTTGACGGTTGATAAGCGTCATCCCTCATGAAATATTTAATTTTCCTACCAGCGATGCCACCTTCCTCGTTGACCAGATCAAAGAAGACTCCTGTGCCGCGGGCCACTGCTCCCCATGCGGCTGCAGGGCCAGTCTGGGGACCCCATTGACCTATCAAGATTTCGGTGTCGGTTACGCCGCGGACCTTATCCGCCGCCCAACCAAATTGAGCCGGAATCAGGATCGCAGAGAGGACCCCTAATACCAACGCGAGTTTTAGCCTTTCTTTCATGTAACACTCCTTCTCCCATCTGATTGACTTGAGCAACAAGGCTTGGAATTGCCGTTGCTGTCTGTTTACAAGAGTTTCCACAATCTCAACCACTTAACAAAAAAACGAAGATCAGCTTTAAAGTTTTACCCCTTGTACCAACGTCCGTTTTCAAAAAGGAAAACAAAGACGCTTATGTGTTCGCTCTCCTTTCCATTTTCTCCCTTTATGCGGACTCTTACGACCACAGAGGCTAATTTTTCTACGTTCGGCAAATTCTCTCTGTCCTGGTTTTCAGATATCTCCGGTTGAAATTTAAGTTCATAATCTATGACTTTTATGGGATTCAACCGAGACAACTCCAGATAGTCTTCGTAAGAATAAAACCTCCTGAAAATGGATGACGGCGCCAGTAAATTCCATACGGCATCGGCGTTACGAGTCATTTCAGCTTCGAAATAGCTCTTAACTGCAGCCTGCAAATCCTCAGAATCGGAACCCCATGTGGTTGCAGTGTCATAAACACAAATCACAGTAAACAGACAAATGGCCAAGTTGATGCGCCAAGTTGTCATTTTCATTTCAAAATACCATAGGTCAAACATTCCCTTAAAAACTCAGACTTTTCTCTCGTAATGTTTCACAAACAAACCAGACGGTTTAAGACATAGAATCAAGACTATCACTCCAAAAGCCACTACGGACTTAAATTCCAGAGAGACGTATCCGCCGAACAGATTTTCGATTATACCAAGCAAATATGCTCCCGCCGCGGCGCCCGGCAAGCTTGTCAGTCCGCCAAGGACCCCACCGGCAAAACCCTTCAGCATCGGGTCAAACATCATATTCGGGTCAAGCGTGGCAATTGGAGCGATCAACATCCCAGCAATCGCCCCGGTCATTGAACTCAACCCCCAGGTGAAAGTAAGGATTCGCCTAGTCGGTATACCCATAGCCTTGGCGGCGAAGGGATTTTGTTGAACGGCTTTCATTGCTGTGCCGAGCTTGGTGAATCTAAAAAATAAAAAGAGGATCAGCATAACCACTAGACTTACTGTCAACGTCCAAAAGTTAATTTCAGTTATTACCACACCAGAAATCGTTACACCTGAATATTCCGAAAAAGGTACAGGAAATGGATTCTGGTTTGCTCCCCATTTCCAACCAGCTATTCCGTAAAGAATCATTTCAGCGCCAAGGGTTATTACTATGGCGCCCAATACGCCAGGATCTTCCGCAGGCCTCAGGAAACAAATTTCCAACAAAGCGCCAAGGGCGAAAGCAAAAACCATTGTAATAATCACGGATGTCCAAAACCCAGCGCCATAATTCGCCATCATGGTATACGCCACGAATGTAGCCAGCATGGCCATTTCGCCCTGAGCGAAGTTGGGGACTTCAGAGGTTTTGTATATAATGACCATTGCCAAAGCGATCAAAGCGTAGCAAGCCCCAATAGCCAAACCACCTACAATTAAGTCCATGAAAAAGTTCATAAAAGTCCTCTCAGAACGGCCACATTCTCCAATAGCGCTTGAATCTCAGATATATTCCCCTCATTCCAAGAGGCTCAAAGATGACTATACCAATCATGATGCCTCCTACTATGATGCTTTGTATGTTTGGCAGCCCCTCGGCTGTAAAAAACCTTTTCGAAATGTCCAAAAGTATCGGACCAACAATTGGGGCTTCCTGAATAACCTGTAGCTTGATTTGAAGGTATGTCAGTAAAGCGGCTCCAAGTATGGAGCCCATTATTGAGCCAAGTCCACCCACGACTATCATGGCCAAAAATGTTATGGAAAGGATCAGATTGAAACTGCCGGCGCTAATATGAGCTAGGGCAAACGCCATCAGAGCGCCTCCCACGCCCGTGTAAAAAGCGCTGATTGCGAAGGCCAGTGTCTTATATTTAAGAACATTGACTCCCATAGCCTCTGCCGCTATCTCGCTATCCCTGATCGCCACAAGAGCGCGACCAACTCGAGTTTTCATAAGATTTATGGCTGCTATGGTCATTATTGCGGCGACCGACATTATTATTGCGTATTGCTCCAAACCGGTATCAGCAACGAAAGGACCAATCGACATTTTCGGAGCCGCCAACCCCATATGTCCACCGGCAAAATCCCAATGGCTTATGATCTGAGTCACCGCCATGCCAAAACCAAGGGTTGCTATGGCCAGATAGGGGCCTTCCAGTCGTAAGGACGGAAGGCCGAGCAAAAACCCAAAGCCCGCTGAAACAAATCCAGCGGCCAACAGGGCGACCGGGAACGGAACCCCCCCTTTGACCATCAACAAAACGCTGGTGTAGGCGCCTATAGCAAAAAAACCCGCGTGTCCAAGCGATATTTGGCCGGTATACCCTACAAGTATGTTTAGTCCGATCGCCACGATCGCGTGGATGGCAATCAGATTGACCACATAGATGTTGTAATCGCCCAAGAGAAAAGGGATTATCATCAGGCAGCAAAAAAGAGCTATTGTCAGAACCAGAGCTGTGCGTGTTTTGCACAGTTGTATGTCTTCGTAATAGTCCCGCTTCATATCCATATTGAGACACCTGTGCGTTTTTGAGTCTTTTCCTACACATTTCTTAAAATTAGCAATTTGTAGGATGGCTTCTCTACGTCTAAAAAACAAGATAAACAGATCGTTTTTTTGATCAACTTGAAGCGCGTGAGGAATAACTCTGTTATTTTTCCACGAAGTCAACCTTTTATGTCAACTAATTTCTTTCTTGGTCTCGGACGATCGGCAATAAAACAGGAGGGATCCTCCGCCAGATAATCTCCAGAAATTGCCATAGACCGACCACGACATCCTCCACAAATGGAGTTGTACCTACAGTCGCCGCATTTTCCATGAAGCAGTTTTTCACGATCACGTAAATTTTTAAAAACCTGTGAATCACTCCAAATTTTCAAAAACGAACTCTGTTTCACATTTCCGCAGTTTACCGGAACAAATGGGCACGGCCAGACATCACCGTTAGGTTTTATGTACACGAAACCGCGTCCAGCGGAACAACCGTGAAAAAGTTTTTCAGCAAAAGAGATTGCGATATCACTCGTCATACCATTCTTTTCAAGTAAATAAGGCCAGTACTGTGGTCCGGCCACAGGTTCCACTATTGTGTGAGCGGTTTTCTGTTTCTCGGCAAGAAAAGTCAGCAACTTCTTGTTCTGGTCCAAGTCCAGGGTCATATCTTCGATTCCCTGTCCTCTCCCGACAGGAACGAGTTGATACATTAGCATTATGCTCGCTCGTAGCTGGTCAGCGACGTCGATGATTTCGCCCAAAAGATTGAAATTATGCTCCATCGCCGTCACGTTTATCTGTAATAGAACCCCTGCTTTATTTATCGCCCTTATCCCGCTCATTGCCAGTTCATAAGCACGGGAACTGTTTCGGACAAAATCATGAATTTCAGGATTAGGGGCGTCGAGGCTCACTGCGGCGCCTACGAGACCAACTTTCTTTAGCTCTTGCGCAACCCTATCATCGATAAGTGTTCCGTTCGTCGCTATTACATTTTTGAAACCCACCGAATTGGAATATTCCATCAATTCAAAAATGTCCTGTCGCACAAGAGGCTCACCGCCGGTGTATACCAGCATCCTGAAATCAGACACACCAGCCAGGTCTCTAATGAATTGCTTGGCCTCCTTCGTGTCCATTTCATCGTCCGCTCTTTGCCCACCGGAAGCATGGCAATGAATGCATTTGAGGTTACAAGCGGAAGTAACCTCCCAGGCGGGATGAGAAGGAAAACCGATACATCCCATTCCTATGGCTCCAGCCGAAACAGGCATTGCCTTGAAACCAGCTCTAATAAACCATTCCGGCATCCTACGCCAACCCACCAGATATCCAAAAAAAAGAGCGCTCGCCGCTTGTTTAAATAGTAGTGAAGGCGGCCAATAAAAAGGTTTACAGATTTTTTGCAATTTTTGATTCCATTTGAGTGCGCTGTCAAAGGGCCAAAGGATGACCCAGGAAAGCAATCAAGAAGGATAGGGAAGTTCCCACATTTACCAGGATCCCTAAACCACACATTAATTCGAGCCATCGGCGGTCCCGCCACTTTCCAGCAAGAAAAGCCATAGTGACCAAAAAAGAAACAATAAAAGGAATTGAATAATAAATCAGGAAAGACGGCGGCGTCCCAAAGCAAACCGCCAGAATTGCCGCTATCCAACTTAGCATAGCTACGAGGAAGTAGATTCGCGCGCCGTTCCGCTTCCCGGTCTTTACCAGCAGGTTTAGTTTGCCGGCCGACCTGTCACTGTCATAGTCCGGAAATTCATTGGCCAATATCACATTGAATATGGTAGCCGCTATTGGAACTGAAATAATCAACAGCAACGGTTCAAACTCTTCTGTCGGAAGATAGTATCCCACGATAACAGGCAAAAAACCGTAACAAACCCCTATCCACAATTCTCCAAAACCAGTTGAAACCCATCTTACAGGTGGGGTCGAATACAGAAACCCTCCCAGGATCCCTATTGTTCCGAGGGGAATTGTCCATGGACCAGTCCTGTATACAAACTGTATGACAAGTCCAACCAAAACTGCCAGTAAAATACATATTATGCTTGCCTTTCGTGCTGAGGAAGGTAGGGCCAATCCCGCGGGAATCGCTCCAGATCCTCCGGCGAACCTGCTTTTTCCCATATTATAAGATGACATGTCTTCATTGTAATCAAAACACTCTCCGGCAAAATGAGTGCTCAACATGATCAAAACGACAGCAAGTTCCGCTAAGCAAAACAATCCTAAATCGAAAATCCCCTTCATGCGCCAGGCAATTGCGAAGCCCAGAGCCAAAGGCAACATACCTACAAGGAGAAAGGGAATTCGACACATTATAGCCCATCCACGCAGTTGTTGGGCATATGTCAAAGTGGCTTTCATAGACCTGTCCATGTCTCCTTAATATAATGACGTGACGTCAATGTGTTTTATCGCTAATTTGCCAAAGTCCTGTTCAATGTTCCGACGAGCTTTACGGCTGCAGGTGAAAGCTCCCCTCTATTGTTGAAAAAAATGTCAATTATTGAGATATCGGAGCCGTAGTAGGCTTCGTTGGCGCTCCAATCGGTATCCAGAACCGAGCCCTGTATGGTCACGCCGGCGAAAAGCCCCCGTGCTCTGGAATACGATAATATTCCGGCCGATAATGAAATGTCGGTTTCGGCTGAAGCTTCCCGTCCAACGGGTCCAGCGGAAATGGAAGCGTCCAGACCAAGGGTAAATCTATTTTTGAAAAGATTTTTCAAATCCACGCCACTCATAACCAGAAGGGTCAAGTCCGTGGACTGAACTCCTATTTGCCAGCCGAAGCTTCCCCCAATCAAAGTGACAAATGCGGGTGGACCCCATTTCCGATTAGAAGAGTCAAGGCGCAAGGCTACGCCTTTCCCATACTGGCCTCCTATACCCATGCCGGCCTTGATGAGCGACGGAAAGATAATCACCGCCTTACTACGACGAAGAAGGTCCCGGGGTATCCCGCCGTCCGGCGCCTGAATCATGTCGTTAATTATTCTGTTAGCATCATGCAGTCGGTTCTCAATTTCCAGGTTTTCAGCGCACACTGCTTTCTGAAAAAAAAATCCCAGGGCCAAAAACGCCATTAAGAACTCAACAACCCTAATTGGCTTCATAGTTTGTCCTCAGCTACTAGTCCCGTCTATTACGTTTACATCTTTCCATGTAAATAGGCAACGCGTCTAGGCTCTCCAAACCTGGGGCAATTTCCTTGACAATTCAAGCGAGTCTCTGTATTTGGTTAAAGAGTATATCCTCCCTGAATTTCATCACAAAATTTTAAGGAGACCCAGATGAGAACGGGCGCTTACATATTGTTTACGGTTGTTGCGTGTTTGATGATCGGTCTCAGTATAAGTTGGGCTGATAATAGCCCCATAAAGGTAGGGGTTGTTCTGCCACTGACCGGTGAACAGGCCAAATTCGGAGAAATTGAAAAAAACTCGCTCTTAATGGGATTGGATGAAATCAACAAAGCGGGCGGCGTTAATGGCAGAATGATTGAACTCTTAATCGAGGATGACACAGGCAAGCCGGATGTTGGACGATCCGCAGTGGAAAAGCTGATTTCTCAGGACAAAGTCGTGGCGCTGACCGGTGGCTACTCTTCTTCCGTGACTTATGCCGTATGCGCTGTCGCGCAACAACGGAAAATTCCTTTTCTTGTCTGTACCGGGTCATCGGACAAAATAACTGAACAGGGATGGGATTACGTATTCAGGATTGCTCCTCCAGTGAGTGAATATCCAAAAGCATTAAATTCTTTCCTTGCGGAAATAGTTAAACCACAGAGCGTTGCGATACTTCATGAGAATAGTCTTTTTGGTCAGTCAGGGGCCAAAGAATTTGCCGAACAGTGCGAAAAGAGCGGTATCAAAGTACTCATGAAAGATGGTTACGAGGCCGGAGCCGTAGATTTCAAGCCTTTGCTGATCAAGGTTAAGGCAGCGAAACCTGATTTGGTTTATATGATTTCATACGTGATGGACGCTGCGCTCCTGATGCGTCAATCCAAAGAGTTGAACTTCAATCCTAAACTATTTGTTGGGGGAGGGGCCGGATTCACTCTTCCGGAGTTCGCCAACAATGCCGGTGACGCTGCCGAGCTAGTTTTCTCGGCTGATTTGTGGTCTGCTCAGCTCCCTTATCCCGGAGCCAAAGAATATTCTGAAAATTTCCAGAAAAGGTTCGGTTCCGCGACCGAATATCATGGAGCTGAGGCATACGCTTCCATTTATGTTATAGCCGATGCTTTGAAACGGGCTAAGGAAACCACCCCAGAGGCAGTTCGGGATTCCCTGGCGTCAACGGACATGATGACCGCTTTCGGTCCGGTTAAATTTGTGTCATACGGCAAGAAAAAACAGCAAAACGCTTTGCCGACTTATCTGGTGCAATGGCAGAAAGGGATTCTTGAGACCGTCTGGCCACGCAATGTAGCTACAAAACCCTATATTTTCCCTATCCCTGAATGGACTCAGAGGTAAGTAGTTCCTTTAACGATCTCCCAGTTCTCATGACAAATTAGTTGGTGTCCAAAAAGTTATATGTTTTAAGATAGAACTTAGAGTTAATGGAAGTCTTTTTTCAAACACTAGTCGCAGGAGTGCTCAAGGGAGGGCTTTATGCCCTCATAGGCATCGGTATGACATTGATCATGGGTGTCATGGGCATCATAAATCTGGCTCATGGACAGTTCATGATGGTGGCCATGTATATCACCTATTGTTTATTCCATTATCTCGGTTTGGATCCGTATTTCACCTTGCTTATCAGTATGCCGTCGCTCTTCGTGCTGGGAATTCTGATCCAGAAATACCTCCTGAATCCTCTAATGAAGGTTGACAGTATTCTGCCGGAGAATCAGGTTTTAATGACTGTTGGAATAGCAATGGTTCTTACTGAAATAGCGCGATTCATTTTCAGTTCTAACTATCTTTCGGTTAAAACATCCTATTCCTCGTCGGCATTTTACATAGGAGGAATATCGTTCTCCGTTGCTTTGACAATCGCTTTCTTTCTAGCCTGTCTGCTCACTTTTGGCCTGTTCTGGTTTCTGATTAAAACCGATCTGGGTAGATCCATCAGGGCGGTGTCTCAGGATGCCGAGGCTTCTCAGTTGATGGGCATCGATTCAGGAAAGATAAAGGTCATAACCATGGGCATAGGCGCAGCGCTCGTGGCTGCCGCCGGAACGTTGCTGCTACCGATCTATTATCTCTTTCCGGATATCGGGGGACCCTTCACTCGAAAGGCCTTTGTCATAACCATACTAGGAGGCTTGGGTTCAACCGTTGGCGCAATCTTCGGTGGATTGACCCTTGGGCTGGCAGAATCTTTCGGAGCCACCTATATAGGTATGGAATTTGAAGACATGGTGGGATTGGTGATTTTTCTACTGGTTCTTTTATTCCTTCCCGGAGGATTTAGGCGTTTGACCAAGGTTTAGGGGCTTATGAAAAAACCTGTCGCTCCATTCTTACTGCTCGTTTTTCTGTTGCTATTTCCGCTCATCTTCACAGGAGAGTATTATCAGCACTTGATGATACTTGTACTCATGTGGGTTGCAATCGGAACAGGCTGGAATCTAATTTCCGGTTTCACAGGACAGGTCCTTTTTGGCGCAGCCGCTTTTTTCGGTGTTGGCGCCTATACAGCCGCCCTGCTGAGCAGTAAGCTTGGATTATCCGCATGGTGGGGATTGCCCTTGGGTGGACTGGTTTCGGTGGCAATAGCCTTTCCATTCGGGTGGATTTGTTTTCGCCTCCGAGGTCCTTATTTTGCTCTGGCGACTCTGGCTTTGAATGAAATTTTCCGTCATATAGCAACTATATGGGAGTCATTGACTGATGGTATGATCGGCATACTGGTTATGCAAACCTTCATATCCAAGATTCCTTATTATTATGTCGCTCTAGGCATCGCAATTTTATCCGTTGTTAGTGTTGATCTCGTGATGCGGTCACGTTGGGGCTATTATTTCGTTTCCATTCGAGAAGATCAGGACGCGGCGGAAAGCATGGGCATCGACACGCTATATTACAAGATGGTTTCACTTGCGCTATCGGCGTTTCTCATCGGCATAGCAGGAGCTTTGTATACTAATTACATGGGATTTATAGACCCCAAGGTTGTTTTCTCGCTTCACGACATATCCATTATGGCCATATTGGTTGGCATTGTAGGTGGGGTTGGAACCATTTATGGGCCTACTGTGGGCGCATTCATCATGGTAGCTGTGCAGGAAATCTTTAGAACCGGAGGTTTTGGAGCCCTTCACGCTATTGATAAAGCTACCGGCTGGCCATTCGTGGCCGTCCTGGCAAAATATATAAGCGAAGCTCATGTGCTAAGTTTTGGAGTACTGGTGATAATTGTCATTCTGTTTCTGCCAAATGGCATCGTTGGAGATTGGCGATTGATTAAAAATAAGTTCGTCAAATCTCAGAAGCCACTGGGTTGAGGGTATTATGGCCTTTTTTGAAGTCCAGGACATAGTCAAGTTTTTCGGTGGGCTTGCCGCTGTGAATGGTGTCAGTTTCAGCGTTGATGAAGGCCAAATTGTTGGTTTAATAGGGCCTAATGGATCCGGTAAAACTACAATCTTTAACCTGATCAATGGCTATTTCCCTCTCAACAAGGGAGAAATATGGTTTGATGGGGAAACAATATCGGGCCTGAAGACTCACCAAATTTGCAGGAGAGGAATCGGGCGCACTTTTCAGGTAGTCAAACCATTGAAAAGAATGACTGTGCTAGACAACGTAATAGCTTCAGCCTTTCTGAGACATCGTTCTAGGTCAGACGCCGTGGGATGGGCGGAAGAAACCATAGAATTCTGTGGTTTAACCCATTTCAAGGACAAAATAGCGAAAAGTCTTCCCATTGCGTCTCGCAAGAGGCTTGAAATTACCAGGGCTTTGGCAACCAACCCGAAGCTGATCCTGCTTGATGAAACTGCTGCGGGGCTTAATCCTTACGAACTCGAAGAAGCAATTGCCCTTATCAAGAAAATTCGAGATTCCGGTATTACAATCATCATAGTTGAACACATAATGAAGGTCATAATGACTATTTCGGATAGAATTATCGCCATAAATCATGGCAGGCTAATACATGAAGGAACCCCCACAGAGGTTGCGTCGGACCCCGAAGTTATTAAAGCTTACTTTGGAGAAGACTACCGTGCTTAGTGTCAAAGACTTGAATGTCTCGTACGGTGACCTCCAGATCCTCTGGAATGTCTCATTTCAGGTCAACGAAGGCGAAATAGTTGTTTTATTAGGGGCGAACGGCGCGGGAAAATCGACGACATTAAAAGCGATCTCCTCCCTAATACGGCCGACAAATGGCACTGTTCAGTTCATGGAGACAAAGCTTAATGAGATACCTTCGCATGAAGTTTTAGATCACGGATTGGCGCATGTGCCTGAGGGAAGACGTCTGTTCGCGGAAATGTCCGTGGAAGAAAATCTCATATTGGGCTCATTAACTCGCAAAGCCAAAGCCAAACGCAAAGAAACCCTGGAATGGTTGTACGCAATGTTTCCGCGACTCAAGGAACGTCACAGTCAGCCCGCTGGAACTCTTTCAGGAGGCGAGCAGCAGATGGCGGCCATTGCCAGGGGTTTGATGTCTCTACCAAAACTTATAATGTTTGATGAGCCCTCTCTAGGGTTAGCTCCCATCATGGTTTCAGAAATTTTTAAAATAGTCGAGATGGTCAACAGACAGGGGGTCACTGTATTGCTGGTTGAACAAAACGTTCACCATACGCTGGCAATGTGTGATCGTGCTTATGTGTTGGAAAATGGCCGTATAACTCTTTCAGGAACTGGTGAAGAATTTCTTAACAATGATCATATCAAAGAAGCCTACCTGGGAATTTGATAATTCTCTTACCAGACGAAATGTCACTTATTAGCGTGTTTTCTGAGAATTTGTTGTGGTTACGCAGAAGCGTGAAGAAAATAGCAAGGGGAGAGATTTGACAGCGCGGCCGCTGCTGAGGCGTCGCCGCGCTGAAAAGATTTATTCAGTGACGGGAAGAACTGAAACCAGTTTTCGATGTTTGTCCTTGGCTCTGAACGCCACTACACCATCGATTTTCGCAAACAGAGTATAGTCTTTGCCCAATCCAACATTCAATCCCGGATGAATTTTTGTTCCCTTTTGTCTCACCAATATGTTGCCTGCCTTAACAACCTGACCGGCAAACCGTTTCACTCCAAGGCGTTGACCAGGACTATCCCGACCATTTCGTGAACTTCCACCTGCTTTCTTGTGAGCCATGGTCTAACCTCCGTTTTTAAATTTGTTGAGCGGAATCCGTCGCAACTGAACTACCGCCAACCTGATCATTTGTATTTGCGGACTGATTGATTTGTTCAACTTTTAAGAGAGAATACCATTGTCTATGTCCCTGTTTCTTATGGTACCCCTGCCTTCTTTTTTTCTTGAAGACGATTATTTTTCTGTCTCGAGCGGTCCGGATCATTCTAGCTGTCACAGTAACGTCCTGCAACAATGGGGTTCCGAATACAGGGCCGTCTTCATCAACCACGGCGAGGACCTGTGACAGTTCAATTGTTTCACCGGGTTCACCGGGAATTTTCTCAATTTTCAGCTGATCACCAGGGGCCACCTTATATTGCTTCCCGCCGGTCTGAACTATGGCGTACATAATAAACCCTCCTTGGCAATAACGTTTTAATAAACCATTACTATCAGCGAATGTCAAGCCAAATCTCGGGATCTGAGCCAATCCGAGCCCGGCCCCCTTCGCAGATCAATATCCAAAAGCCCAAGGTAAACCCCATGAGGCGACTTTAAGAAACAGTACCGCATACACGGAAGCAATCAGGTCATCAATTAATATTCCCCAACCTCCGTGCGCGTTTTGGGCCTCATTTGCGGGAAAGGGCTTTAAAATATCAAAAAACCGGGTTGCGAAAAATGCCCATACTATAGTCAAAACGGCGTTTGGCGTATTGAAAAAAAGCACTGTGAACCAAAAACCCGCGATTTCATCAAGCACAAAGGTTCCTGGGTCCTTCTTGCCATAGCGTTTTTCGGCCCATTCACCCAACACAACACATCCAACACAGGCTGCAGTTAAGAAGATCAGAATTACAATCCGTTGAAGTTCCGGATTAATAAAACAGCGTATGAATATATAAATTATTATCGCCGGTATCGTTCCGACAGTGCCAGAAGCGATTGGCGAATAGCCCAACCACATCCCAGTTGAGACTATTTCTTTTGTTTTATCCAAAACACTCTTCATGTGGTTCTTATTGACCTGATTCTCCAAACTCTTCAAATATCCTTTTACTCTTTTCCTAACTTTTTTGCATTTATTATGCTGTACCGTTTTGTTTATAAATCCTTTGCGAATGAACTGTTCAGGAACCATGGTTTTCTTGCTCACGGATTTTTTGGTATAAGATTTCTATACATTTTTCATGTTTGAGCTAAAAAACAACTGAGAGCGTAAAAATTTGCATCGCAACATTATTCTCTGCCGTCACGGACAAACTCATTTCAACAGAACCGCCAGGATTCAGGGTCAATCTGACTCTCCACTAACAAAGACTGGGCTTGAGGAAATCAAGAAACTGGCGAAAATCCTTTATCCGGATATGCCCGATGTTATTTATTCCAGCGCCTTGGGTAGGGCTGCCTATAGTTCCGCAATTTACTCACAGATTTTAGGAATACCTGTCCATTTCAGGCAAGACCTTGTAGAACTCTCCTGTGGCGAATGGGAAACGTCGTTGAGAACCGATGTAATAGGATCAGACGTTTTGATCAGATCCAGTTGGGTTGATAGACCTCCTGGAGGTGAAAGTTATCAAGACGCGGAGAAAAGGTTAGGCGTTTTCATCAATGAACTCCTAACCGCTTCCGATTCTGTGTATGTAATGGTCCTGGCGCACTCAGGTCTCAATCGGGCACTAGTAAGGTCTTTGCTGGGATTACCGATTAATGAAGCCCTATATATAAGATTTCCCCATGATACAATTTATCAAATCAACATGGACGGAAATGTCAATTGGATCGGATTGTCAAACAGGTCAGGAAGTGGATTTCTTAGGGAAAAGGAGTGATTCCCTGTTTATAGATACTGGAGCGGCAGGAAAACCAGGCTCTAGTATAGGCCCAAACCGAATTTTAGTTTTAACCAGTCGGGATGCCCTAGCCCGAACTATGACATTCCAACCCAATCTATTATAGGGGAATACGGATCCCAAGGTTCGGTCAATCCAACTTAAAGCGTCAAGTCTATAGAATTTCTTGTCCGAAGTTCCGATTCGAGGGATTTTGTACGGCACTAAGTAAACTGATCTCCACGCCTCACATTCTAGCCCCACTTTCCTTAATTTTTTTGCCAATCCTACAGGTGTGTAAAACCTAAGGTGAGTTTCATCCCAACCAAACCATTTTTTGTCCCCACGCAAGACCCTATGATAGGTTCCCTGAATTACGTAGTTGATAGAAAGAGAGTTCTGGGTACTTATGACCAGAATACCGCCTGGGGTCAAAATCCTGGAAGCGGCCTCAAGCAGTATGTGATCGTCGGAAGCATGCTCAATGACGTCCTTCATGAGGATTACATCGACCCCCCTCTTGAAGGCAGAGCTAGGAAAGCCGGAACTCCGAACAAAAACGCATTGCCGCGATACTCCCTCACGTTCAGCAAAGTATCGGGCCGTCGACAAAACAGAATCTTCAACATCCACGCCGACTACTTCTACAGCTCCGGCTTTGGCGGCATGAACGCAAAAAAAACCCGCCCCGCAACCATAATCAATAACCCGTTTCCCCTTAAGATCGCCAAGTAATTCTGTTACGAAATCGTTCTTGACCCGGCTATAAGCTTTGGATTGCTGCTCCAGGTAAAAACCTAACGCTTTCTCCGAGTCGTACGACCTCAACCAATGGTCTTCAGGGTATCTTGGGGGTTGAATTGACATGATCTCCAATCAATTTGCTTAGTTCGCCGGCAGAAGGTCTATCATCAAATTATCAATATGGTCGTCTATTCAAGAATTTAAATTTTGACGAATCTCTTGTAAACCTTTTCCCAGTCATTTCGTTCCTGTAAAAGTGAAAAAGCCTTCATCTTTTGCCTTCCAAACTCGCCTAGCCTCTTTGCCAGCGCATCATCACTGAGAATTCTTTCAACTGCTTTAGCCAGTGCGGACGCGTTTCCCGGCGGGACCAGTAATCCTGAAATTCCATCGTCAATCAACTCAGGCATTGCCCCCACCGAAGTGGCCACGCAGGGAACCCCGGCAGCTAGAGCTTCCATTAAAATATTTGGGCAGCCCTCTGTTACGGACGGAAGAACAAAAACATCGAGTGAACTCAGCCAATCGGTGATAGCGTGATGAGGAGCAGGGTCAAGAAGGGTAACTCTTTGATGAATTTGCGTTTTGTTAAGTATTTCATCAAAAGCCCGTTTTTCCGAATCACGTAGTATACCCCGCAACTCAAACCTGACATTCCATTTTTCTGATAGGTCCGCCACAGCCTTGAACATATACGGTAACCCCTTGGCATATTTAAAAATCCCTCCACATCCAATTTTCAAACAGTCTTTTGGGGTTGGCTTCAGACTCCACGATTTAGCAGGAATTTCAACTGAATTGTATATTACACACGATCTGTCAAGAATTGGAGAAAGAGCGTTTGCCAGATTTATCAGATCCTGGCTGAGCCCCACAACACAATTCGAATTTTCGAGACCACTTCTACAAACGGCAACCTTTTCCGGACTGAAAAAATATCGGTTCACGTCATTGCCTACTATGCATGATATCATGGGCTTGTTTAATTTTTTTGCCAACATGCCTGTCACGTATCCCGTCGGGTATAGGAAAAAAGATTGAAACAGGTCGTATTCTCTTTCTGCCGCAAGGTATTCCAGAGACTGAAACATCATTTGCAAAGAAAGGTTATGAGGGCAGTCCCACAGATCTCGCTCGCCAGATTGGAAATTTTCCCTCCCAACCACTATGTTGTGAACTGTCATACCGCCAAGGTTAACTGTTTTCCGGTTTTCATCAAGTAGAACCATCCGACCTGGATCTACTGTCAATTTTGCAACCTCGGTCTCAATGCCCATGTTTGCTGCGTGGGTCGCCACCTTGAACGCTGTACGGGCCAAGCCGCCCCAATGTTCAGGTGGAAATTCAGGGGTTACTATAAGAATTCTGGCGTTATAGTCTTTCATTGGGCCACGTATAATTTGGAAAATCCTTACTTGTCCAGCGCACAATGCTCACAATCTTTTATCATCTAGTCAACGAAACTGGAATACCGTTCAAACTTCACAAACTTCAATTTTGGTCAAATCCAAACCTTCCTGCAAATTGCATTACCCTTGAGATCAATCACTCAAGGGTATAAATATATCTTGAGACTTATCAAAATGCGTGTAGCTTTAGTATTTCACAAAAACCCCTTTGCGCCGCCGGCGGGCATTGATCTGATAAGGTTGAGGGCCATATCTGCGGGCCTTAACAAAAGGGGAATCGAAACCGACATAGTCGCTCCAGTCTCCCGCCGTGGAATGTTGGAAGGTAACATTAAAGTGTACGGCGTCGAGCGCCTCCATGATTCTTTGGCCTATGACATCGTCAAAACTTGCTACCATGATTCTATAAGATTTGTACCCCCCGCTCAAAGAATTGTTGTTTCCCGAATAGTCCGCGTTGTCGACAGCAAGTTTCCCGAGAGAGATCAAAAATTTAGATCCAGTTTACTGGAATGTCAGAAAATGATCAGCGAGAGGGCTTGCGCAGTAATATTCAATAACAACGAAAACAGGTCCAGATGGACAAGCATTTACGGTGAATCAACAGAAACAGAATTGGTGCCTACAGGCTGTCCTTCCGTCACTCCAGTTCAAAATAAGACCCCGTACAGCGCCAGCAAGAAAATATTGCTCTTTCTTGGAAGCCTAGCGGCGACAAGAATGGCGCAGATTATGAACGAACTGGCGGAGCGCGTTTCGGACGTGGCCGAAATTCACCTGGTGGGCCTTAACAAAACTGAGATGTATGGCTCTGGGGCTGCACTTAGCCCTTTAGTTGTGAACCACGGGGAAAAGACCGAACAGGAAACTTGGAACTACATTTACAATGCTGATCTGGGACTGGCGTTTGCTACAGGATCCCTTCCTTTTGACAATGACATTTCAAAAATCTATAGTTATTTACGTGGCGGATTGCCCACGCTTTCTGAAGAACCAATTTTGAACAACAAGTTGGTAGAGGGCCTTGGATACGGGTCTAGCTTTGGATACGGGGATATGGAAGCGCTCGTTTCATCTTGTAGGAGGCTCTTGGCCAACCCCCCTCTAGAAAAAAGGGAACACGTCATGCGGATCATGGCAAGAGACCACTCCTGGGATGAACGAGTCGGAAGATACGTCAAGTTGTTTAACAAGCTCATGAAGCGTCAATTTCAGAGATCAACGAACTAGGAAAGCGATATGAAGTTTGTTCTTGTCCGCCCTCCATTCTATTCATTGTTTGGGTTGTGCAGCCCTAAAATGAAGACATATCCTCTCAACCTTCTGTACCTGGCAACGTATGTTAAACAGAATTCAGATTGGGAGGTGGCAATATTTGATGGAGAAAATCTGATTCTTTCAGACAGACCCTTGCTCGTCAATACTGACCCTGAACTGGTGATGAATTCAGAGATTCCCCGAATGAAGAAATTGCTCAGTGAGCCAGATCATGAAATCTGGAATATGGTCGAATCCCAGATCGTTGCCCATAAACCTGACCTTGTTGGTATTACCTGTAATTCCGGTAACATGGACACAGTTCGCATAATTGTAAAGAGATTGAAGAGGATTGGTATTCCTGTTGTGCTTGGAGGTAGTCACCCTACAGCATTGCCGGAACAAAGTCTTTTTTACACTTCCGCTGATATGGCGGTCACAGGGGAAGGTGAACTTGCGCTGCTAAGCCTGCTGAAGGCGCTAGAGAGCAAGGCCGATTTGTCATCTGTTCCATCGCTGGTATGGAAACGTCTTGGGAAAATAGTAATTAATCCCAGGGCCGAACTTATTGGTGACATTGATTCTTTGCCAATTCCCGACAGATCATTAATTGATAGGCGTAAATATTTTGGGGAAGTCCTTTTGACCGGTCGGGGGTGCCCTTTCAATTGCGCGTACTGCGCTTCCAGGAACATCTGGGGGAAAAAGACTAGACTGAGGTCAGTTGGTTCGATCATCCAGGAGCTTTCTGAAATAAGAAGCGACATAGGAAAATTACAAAAAAAGGATAAAGATGTTTCTTCGAGCGCATCCCTCTCCGACAATGAAATGATCGACCTTAGGCCGGGAATATGGGTAGTCAAGGTTGTAGACGATACATTTACCGTCGTGAAGTCAAGAACCATGGAATTACTCGACACCATAATCAACAATCGACTGAATTGCTTTGAATTTACCGGCGGGGTGAGGGCCGATACTCTTGACGAGAAGCTTGTAAGAAAAATGAAAGAAGCAAACTTCAAACGCGTGACCCTCGGAGTTGAGAGTGGAAGCCCGAAGATATTAAAATTGATCAGAAAAGGCGAGAGCAACGATCATGTTATTAGGGCCGTGAAAATGCTCCGGGAAGAAGGCATAAAGTCGCACGCTTTTTTCATGATAGGTTTTCCCGGTGAAACGAAAGAAGACATTGAACTGAGCAAGAAGTTGATACTTGAAGCGCAACCGGATCACGTCGAAATAAACATGGTGACCCCTTATCCGGGGACAGACATCTTCACACAAATAATTACGGAAGAACCCAATAATATAGATCGCTGGTACAGATGGTTCCATCAGGGGCTGGCTACACACTCTGAAGCTCTGGGATATGATCTCGACGAGGCCTACAGGGAATTTCTCGAATTTGCTCGAGACTACCATGTGTCGAGACAAAATGTCTCCTAACAGGCGGATCAAGATGTGGCCATAATTAGGGCCTGCATTGTCTGCGCTGGAACATTATCCACGCAAGACAGTTTCGGGGCTCAAATTGGGATTTTCTCTTTTACTCCCTGACGAAAGGATTTGGGATAATGCTGGACATAGAAATTGTTACCGTTCGGACCCGCAATGATTTAAAAGAATTCGTGAATTTGCCCTGGTCGATTTATCACTCCCAGGACAACTGGGTCCCGCCTCTAAAGAGAGATTTCAGAAGACTCCTGGATACAAAAAATCATCCTTTTTGGAAATTTGCTCAACGCGAACTCTTTATTGCAAAGAAAAACGGACAAACGGTTGGAAGAATAGCCGCTATAATAGACACTAATTATAATCAGTATCACAAAGAGAAAATGGGAATCTGGGGTTTTTTCGAGTGTTTTAATGATCCTGACGTCGCTACAACTCTATTCGCGTCTGCTGAAGACTGGGTCAGATCAAGGGGCATGGAGTTTATCCGGGGTCCTCTCAATCCTTCCACCAATTATGAGGTTGGTCTTTTGGTCGAAGGATTTGAACACCTTCCCAGCATCATGATGCCATGGAACTTTCCATACTACCGGGATCTTGTCGAAAATTCGGGGTACGTTAAAGAAAAAGATTTGTTCACTTTTAGGATTGCTCAAACAGATCCAATAGGAGCGCGTATTGAAAGACTCAGCAGGAGAATTTTAAGACAAGGACATGTGAGTGTTAGAAACATTTCCAGAAAGAACTACGCTTCAGATATAAGGCTTCTCGCTAGTTTGTACACCGATGCATGGTCAACAAACTGGGGATTTGTACCGATGAGCGATGGTGAAATTCGTGAAATGGGGAGAAACTTGATACGAATTCTGGAAGATAATCTGGTATTTTTTGTCCTTTACGATGGAAAACCGGCAGGGATAGCCATGATGTTACCTGACATGAATCCTTTTCTTAAACAGGCCAATGGACATATCGGAATTTCTTCTGGAATCAAATTCTTATTCAGACGGAGATTTAACGCAGGCTTGCGAGTCGCCATGGCTGGAGTAAAAAAACAGTTTCACAGATTGGGGCTGCCACTCGTTATGTATCACTATATGAACCTTGTTTTTCGCAAAAATCAAAATGTTAAATTTGTAGAATTTGGATGGACTCTGGAAGATAACAAAGAAATTAATGACATCGTGATCGAGGTAGGGGCTAAAAAATCCAGCGTGTACAGAATTTTTCGTAAGTCCCTAATCCAGGGACCAAGTATCACTCATTAGAAGCCTCTTTCCAATCTCTTTCAGCAATGCCTGGTGGGAACAGAAGATCTTGAGTGATTGGGCGGACGGCCACGTTGCGAAAGACTTATAGATTTTATATTAATTTCTCATTCAAGGAGTGAATGGATCATTGAAAATTCTGATGATAAATCCAGATTTCCCGCCATCTTATTGGAGTTTCCCTGAGCAGTTGAAGTTTCAGGCGGCAAAGACAATGCTACCTCCCCTGGGACTATTAACAGTTGCAGCCATATTACCCCAACACTGGGAGATCCGTCTTGTAGACTTAGCGGCGCAACCAGCGACGGATTTAGACTGGGCTTGGGCTGACTTGGTAATGTTGTCAGGAATGCTGATTCAAAAAGATGAACTTCTGGACCTCATTCGGGAAGCGAAGAGACGCGGCAAAACCGTAGTGACTGGAGGACCTTACGCCACTTCGGTCCCTGATGAGCCTCTTGCGGCTGGATGTGATTTCGTTGTCAAAGGAGAAGCTGAAAACACCATTCCAATTCTTATTGAAACGCTAAAGCAAGGGCAGTTGAACGGCGTCATAGAATATCCTGAAAAACCGGACGTTTCTCAAACACCAGTTCCACGATTTGACCTGATTGACTTCAGAAATTACGCTTCTCTGGGCATTCAAACGTCAAGAGGATGTCCTTTTGACTGTGAGTTTTGCGACATCGTAAATTTATATGGTTCTAAACCAAGATATAAAACATCTTCCCAGATTATCAGTGAACTTGACGCCATATACAAACTTGGCTGGCGAAGTACCGTCTTCATCTGTGACGATAACTTTATCGGCAGCAGGAAGCATGCAAAGTCCCTGCTGAAAGACATGAACACCTGGATGAAAGATCATTCCAGCCCATTTTCCTTCATTACCCAGGCTTCAGTAAATTTGGGGCAGGACAAAGAAATGATAGATCTTATGACTGAGCCAAATTTCTCTACCGTGTTTGTTGGACTGGAGTCTCCAGATGAAGATGTTTTGGCGATTGCCAACAAATTTCAGAACATCAGAAATCCGATGTTGGAATCAGTTCGCAATATTAATAAAAATGGACTCACGGTGTTGGGAAGTTTCATAATAGGGTTTGACGGTGAAAGACCTGGCGCAGGTCAAAGAATAGCCTCGTTTGTGGATATTGCGAACATTCCCGTTGTCATGATCAACAAACTTCAGGCTGCCCCAAATACGAAGCTCTGGGATCGATTGAAAAAGGAGAAAAGACTTTGCGAACAACTCGGATCTGGAAATTCCACTATTGGCAAGATGAATTTCTTACCGTCAAGACCGGAAACCGATATTGATCGAGAATTTGTGGCATTGTGGGATGAAGTCTACGACGCGTCAAATTTTTTGAGACGTACCTATAATTATTACTTAACGATGAGGCCCACTAGAAAAGCGATGGCAAAACTCGAGGGGAGAAAATCCGCGCCCGAATCAATTACTCCTCGCCCAGGTGTTTCTTTGTACAAATCTTTGTTGGATCTTTCACACCTGCTAAGGCTTTGCTGGCTGCAGGGTGTGGTTTCAAAGGCACGAGTTCAGTATTGGAAACAGTTTTTCGGTATTCTAAGAAGAAATCCGAGCCGGTTCGTCCAGTATCTTACGGCTTGCGCTATGGGCGAGGACATGTTTGAACTCAGAAGAAAGATTATTGAAGCGCACCTGAGGGAAGAAATTAAGTAATTGATGGTCATAAACAAGATGGGTTGTTTTCATCATGTCTCGACCTATCAACGTCCTGATACGCCTTGCATAGACGAGCGGAAGATTAATTTCATAAATATGCGTAAAGGTGTTGACAGTTGGATTCATTTTGTTAAACTAAAAGGATGCCGCGGGGTGGAGCAGCCAGGTAGCTCGTTGGGCTCATAACCCAAAGGTCAGAGGTTCAAATCCTCTCCCCGCTACCATTTTCTAAGAGGTTACAGGTTAATTCCGGTGGCCTTTTTTTATCGTACCCCTTCCTCTCCATGAACCACCAAGAATAGATCTCCATAGTTCCTTTCTTTTTAGAATATTGTTTACTGATATTCCATTCGGGTCTATCATCAAACCATCCAAATTTTTTGGAGCGGTTTGCAATAAGTTGGAGTATTTCACCGAACATTTATCAGAACTGGTAATTTTTATTTGGCATACGAATTGCTTGGTCTAAGATGCTGTATTCATCTAACTAGTTGGAACAGGCGGGTAGAATATCGAAGTTCAGCCTGTTTAGCTGTAGCAAGGTTGTTATTCAGGCAGGAGGTAATCAATGCTGGTTAAAGATTGGATGAGTAAAAAAGTCATTACCGTTGACGTGAACGATTCAATGCAACACGCAATAAACCTTTTGATGGAAAATGACATAAGCATGATGCCTGTATTGGAAGAAGGGAAACTGGTTGGAGTTGTCACGGACCGGGATTTAAAAAGAGCTTCACCTTCCGACGCAGTCATGCTGGACATTCAGAGAATACTCTACCTTCTGTCTAAACTTGAGGTTGGAGCAATTATGAGCAGGTTTCCCGTAACCTTGGCCATAGATCACACCGTTGAAGAAGCGGCTGAAATCATGGTTAAAAATAAGATTTCCGGGGCCCCTGTTGTTGATGAGTCAGGAGAAATTAGAGGGATCATCACAAAAAATGACTTGTTCAAGGCAATGATGGCATTGAGTGGGCTTGCTCACAAGGGAGTTCAGTTTGGGTTTTTATTGGAAGACAGACCCGGTTCAATTAAGGAAATAACTGATGTGATTCGTGGATACAACGCCAGGCTTGTGAGTGTCTTGAGTTGTTACGAACAGGCCCCTGAAGGTTATCGCAACGTCTACATCAGGGCATTCAATATTGACAGGGAAAACATGCAAAGCATGAAAGAGGAACTAAGGAAAAAAGCCAAGATGCTTTATATGGTAGACCACAGGGATGATTTTAGAGAAATATACTGAGGATTGCATGAAGGAGCAAATTCATCTGACCCTTGGAGATTTGACGAGACTTAAGGTGGACGCCATAGTCAACGCTGCCAACAAGAGTCTTCTGGGTGGAGGTGGAGTCGACGGCGCCATACACCGTTCCGCCGGCCCAGGATTACTCGAAGAATGCCGAACCTTGGGAGGATGCGAAACAGGTGACGCAAAGATTACAAAAGCCTACCAGTTGTTGGCTCGGCATGTCATTCACACAGTTGGGCCGGTTTACCGTGGAGGCCATTCCGGTGAAGCCTTGAAGCTTGCGAGTTGTTATCGCCGCTGTTTTGAGGTAGCCGCCGGGAGCAATATCGGATCTATCGCTTTCCCATCAATCAGCACTGGCGCTTATGGATATCCTGTCGGGGAGGCCTGTCGAATAGCTTTGACCATTTCACTTGAACAGCTTGCGAAATTCACTCAAATCGAGAGAGT
>Ga0194044_10000122_pt1 | contig 32187 bp, 39 predicted proteins | sample JunL4417m_MetaG_FD_155460 | JGI IMG/M metagenome (GOLD analysis project Ga0194044, IMG submission 155460) | Anoxic zone freshwater microbial communities from boreal shield lake in IISD Experimental Lakes Area, Ontario, Canada - Jun2016-L442-17m | ecosystem: Environmental > Aquatic > Freshwater...
ATTAATAAAAATACTATCCATCTCTCCAAAATAATTCTGTGTCAACAACAATTAATAAAAAATAGACCATCTCTCCAAAATAATTCTGTGTCAACAACAATTAATAAAAATACCCTATATATTCCAAAATAATTCTGTGTCAACAACAATTAATAAAAATACTATCCATCTCTCCAAAATAATTCTGTGTCAACAACAATTAATAAAAATACTATCCATCTCTCCAAAATAATTCTGTGTCAACAACAATTAATAAAAAATAGACCATCTCTCCAAAATAATTCTGTGTCAACAACAATTAATAAAAATACCCTATATATTCCAAGATTCTTTTGTGTCAACAACAATTAATAAAAATACTATCCATCTCTCCAAAATAATTCTGTGTCAACAACAATTAATAAAAATACCCTATATATTCCAAGATTCTTTTGTGTCAACAACAATTAATAAAAAATAGACCATCACTCCAAAATAATTATTATCGTTTACGTGCATATTTTTTAATGGTTCTGCGTTTATTGTTTTTACGTTTTATTGTTGAAGTTTTAACCATATTTGATTTGCGTCTTTTATTTTTGAAGCGTCTGGACATTCCTCCTTTATTTGAGAAATAGTTAATTCTATTCATTCTCTCATCATTATAATTTTTCTGTGTGGTGCCTATTTTTTTATTTCTAAAAAAATCTAATACCGAATTACCAAACTGTTCAATCGCGGATGGTTTAATAATTTCTCCTGTGTTAGCGTCTCTTAAAGGAATATTATTGTTTTGTTGGTTGTTTAAATTTGTGGGTGGACTATTTTTGATAACTTCTTTTAGTTTATTGTTAATGTCAAACAACCTAGAATCTAAACCGGCAAAACGATTATTATCGACGGTTGGGTTCGATATTACGGTCGGTATTATGGTCGCAGCTGGAATTTGAGTATTATTTGTGGGTTGGTTCGGTATTATGGTCGCAGTTGGAATTTGTGTATTATTTGTGGGTTGGTTCGGTATTATGGTCGCAGTTGGAATTTGTGTATTATTTGTGGGTTGGTTCGGTATTATGGGCACAGCTGGAATTTGCATATTATTTGTGGGTTGGGTCGGTATTATGGGCACAGCTGGAATTTGCATATTATTTGTGGGTTGGTTCGGTATTATGGGCCCAGCTGGAATCGGTAAATTATTATATATGGGTTGGGTCGATTGTCCCGGAAAGTCGAATAGAGTATTAATACCTATGGGTTGGGTAGGTCTGATTTGAGGGTAAACTGGTGGTCGATAATTAATATCTATGTTTTGGTTCTGTTGTCTTGGATAGTTGAACGGAGCATTAATATCGAAATTGTTGTTTCTAAACTGAAAGTTTGGTCTGAGAGGGTAGTTTATATTTCGTTGAACAATATTTTCAAGTTTTGTGTCAATATTCGAAATTTCGCGGTTTAATTGTTCGCATGTAGCAGTATTATTGGTATTAAACGCGAGACGATTTGCGATTTCATTAATATTTTTATTAATGTTATTTATTTTAGGATTATTATACATTATACATTATCTAAATATTATTAATATATGTTATCCGACCATAGGATTTGTTGTGTTGACATAACTGGCAATAATAAAACATCTAAATAATATATTCTAATTATAAACGTATAATGATGGGTCTTATTAATGGTGCTTTTATAAATCAATAACTATGTTTAATTTACGAATGTTTACGTCCTCCTTTTTTTGTGGTTTCGACGTTTAACTGTTTTTTGTTTAAAAGACAAACGTTTTTTTTTAGAGGATTTTTTACGCGCATACCCTCCAGAAAGACCTCCTTGTGAAGAATATGATTCGGTTTGATTTTGTTGAGACTGGTTTTCTTGTTCAATATTATTTAATTGTTCTTGGTCAGTTATTGGAAGCAGGTTTTGGTCTTGTGGTTGATTATTTATTTGAAGCAGGTTATTCGGCACAACTTGTTGTACATTATTATTTAATAGACTAACTTGGTTTTGTTCTTGTTGTTGATAATCTGATTGCGTGACAAAAGGTAATGGGTTGTCTTGAAATATAGGTTCTACATTTGAAGTTACATTATTGGATTGATTCGTGGTTTGTTGTTGGACTTGATTATTTTGTTCGTTTTGTGTAATGACATTTAGTTTATTTTGAATTTGTTGAATTTGTTCCATATATTGATTATTTAGGGTAACTGAATTATTAAATCTTTCTGAAATTGTGTTAATACTTGCATAAATCTCGTTAAGAGCATTATTTATATTATCTGAATAAGAATTACTCATTATACATTACGTAAATATTATTAATAGATAGCCAAACACATACTATATATTAATTTTTGTCGATATAAATACCCTAAAATGATAGGATTGTTTATTGTGTATCTTAGCTTAAAACTTATAATAACGTGTCTTCGCTAAATTATAGGTAAATTTAATTATGTCTACGTCCTCCTTTTTTGGTAGTTCTGTGTTTACGAGAACGCTTTCCGCCTTTGGTTTTAAATGGATTAAACCGAGAAAAGAATGATTTTTTTTGTGGTTTTGGTGACTCAGGGGCTTCCTCTTGCTCCATTTTTATTTCGGGTTGTTCTTCAGAGGATTTACGTTTGTTTTTTGATGAGCGGTTACGTTTACGCCTTCCTCCTTCAAACTCGGAGTTAAGGGGGTCATCGATATTGCTGAAGTTTTGTTTGTAACCTTCCAGTGGTGCAACCTGGTTTTGCGAATTGTTATTGTCGTTAGATGTATTAATGTTATTTACGTCCTTTTGTTCATTACTGATTGTAGGGGATTGAGTGTTGTTTTTTCCGTTAAGGGAGCTATTGAAGGTTTTTAGTTCGTACTCTTTCTGTGGTGCAACCTTGTTTCCGACGGTGTTTGGCGAATTGTTATTGTCGTTAGATGTATTATCTTTCATTAGGTTTGTTAATTTTTGTTGAATTTCTCCAATTAGTTTTTGGTGTGATGCGTTGTTATTGTTTAGTGTGTTAATGACTGTAAACTTATTGGGAATATTATCAAGGCTAAAAATAATAGCAGTAAGAGCTTTTGATATTGGATCTAGAGAATCGGCCATTATATATTACATACATATTATTAATTTTGTGGTATCAAAAATAAGACAATATATTATTTTCGATATAAATATCAAATAATGTTAATTTTAAAGTAATAATAAAAATATTTCCTAAATAATAAAGGTATAATAATAATAATAAACCTCATTCGGAACGTATTAATGCTATTGTTTTAATTTATTTATGTTTACGTCCTCCTTTTTTGGTACTTCTACGTTTAACGGATTTACGTTTTTGTGAATACTTTCCGCCGTTGGTTCTGGGTTTAAATGAATTAAATGGATTAAACTGAGAAAAGAATGATTTTCTTTGTTGGGGGTTTGAATTGTCAGCTGATATTGAACCAATCGCGTTAAGTTTTTCCTGAATTGATTTAATTTGCTTGAGATGGTCATTGCTTAAGCTTTCCTCTGTGTTTTTTTTACTATTATACAAATTTACAAGGTTTGTAACCTGGCTTTCAATCTTTTCAAGCTCACTAGTCAAAGTACTCATTATATATTACATAAATATAATAAACCTTAATTTTGGAGTTTATTATATTAACAATCGAATATGTAATTTTACCTAAATATAAAGTTATGTGTAATTATCATATTAGCGAAACAACCGACGCGTAGAGACCGAGATAAATTTATATGAATGGTATATACCTTATTGTATCGCTATCATATTTGGTAACTAAATATGCCTCATTATACCCTTCAACATAAACGTGTTCTCCCCCGATTAATTCATCACATCCGTATTCATTCGTGCAACTTCTATTTTTGTATAAAATGGGTAATTTTATGCTATTGTGTTTATCGGTCATCGTATAATATTGCCATTTACTACGAGATACAAATAACGGACGACCCATTAATGGTAATATTCTATCTTTATCCTTATTTATTTTAGGTGTTAAAATTCCAACTTGTCTATATGTTGTGTCAACAGCTCCAACATTTGTCGACACATTAATAGGAATCCTTCGAGGAATAAAATACCTTTCATCGCTTAAAGGTGGTGTGTATGGATTTAATAAGACATCGTTATTATTATATGGAAAGCTGGGAAACATACCGATTCCAACCGCATGGTTATTAGGTTTTCTTTCTTGGATTGTGTTATGGATTTGTATATTTTGGTTTTCACGTGTTTGGTTATAAATAAAATAAGAGATTATTAATATTATAATAAAAATAAGCATCAAAGTTAGATTTTCAATACATATTACACCAGGAGGACATTTCTTCATATTATAAGCATATATTTATTTTTTAATTGAAGCCGAAGAAGCAGAGAACCCCTTTGCGATTGATGCTAAATTATTCATTGTTCCCTGGTCGATGTTTCCTAACATACCTTGAGCTTGAGATAATAACGGGGTTATACCTTCAATTAAAGGGGTCATTGATTTCATGGATTCGGCCAATTGAAGTTGTTGTTTCATTAATACTTGAGTGTCATTCGTCAAGTTTTTAATTCCATCACTTCCGATTAATTCATTTAATTGTGAATATGCATCTTTAATGGTCGATGCGTAATCAATCTTGCTTCCTTTTTTGGGTCGTCCGACTTCAAATCCTGCCTGTTTATCTTCGTGTTCTTCATCGGAAGATGCGATTGATGAATGAAGAACACGTTCTGAATTGTCACCTTTATTTTCTTTAGAGGATGATTCATCCGTTTTTTTAGTTGGTTTATCACTTGGTTGGTCGAATCCTTCTTTTTTAGTAATATTTAAAGCAAATAGGTTGGTTAATAAAATAGCTGATCCCAAAACAACAACCATATTTTTGCTAAAGTAAGACACAATTAAACCGAAAATGATGAAAAGCAAAATAGCATTTAAATTTCGAACCATAACATAACCGACAAAATTAGTAAATGTCAAAAATAAAACAAAATAAAGAACATATTTGTTTGTTAGGAAAAAATTTACCGATGACGAAACTTTCATTATATATATAATTATTAAAAAAATTGAATGATAATTATATTTATGGAATTTAATTAAATAACATTAAATGACAAACGGAAAATATCAACTAGTATTAACAGAAATTTATAATGAAACTATTCACGGGTTAAGTAATCACGCTGATTACGATATAAACACCCACTATTTAATAATTGAAACTTTTGGTTATGGTCGTATATGTTATGACACAGACGATTCAACCGACGAATATTATATTAGGGGAAGAACTATAATTTCAAGTATAAATAAAATTGCGATGGTGTATAATCGTAGATATACGAAAATTAAACGTTTAACTCATTCAATTATTCGAAATTACGTAAATATAATCGTTAAAAAAAATTACATTAAACCTGAGATTGCTGAATGTATATATTTAAAAAATAATGAATATATCGCTATATTAAAAACGTTTTGGATAAGATTGGTCCAACGCACATGGAAACGCGTTTTTATTGAAAGACATACAGTTATTTTAGAACGAAAATCTCCGGTTTCTTTAAACTATAGACTTATTCACGGAAAATGGCCAAATAACTGTAATTATCTCCCATCTTTATATGGTATGCTAAAAATATAAAAATGTGTTGTGTTTTATTATGTGTTGTATATAATGTGTTTTATGTATGTTTGTTTAGCGTTTTCTTTGGGTTTTAGTTCGTGTTATTTTTTTTTTTCTAGATGCCATTTTACGTCTATGTTTACCTCCTTGGGTTCTCCTTGAATAGAAAGGGTTCCTTACTGACGGGAACCGACTTTCTCGTGGAACAAAAGTTCCCTTATCATTCACAGTTACTATGTGTTTGCCTAACCCGGGAATAAAAGATTTTTCTTTAACAGATGACGTATTTGTATTTGGATTAAATTCTGCGACAATACTTTTATTACCTGTAGATTTAATGTCCCCTCTGGTTGCACCAAGTAACGTTTCAAATATACCTGTTTTTTTTTCTGCAGGTTTTTGTGGAACGAATGATTGGAAAATCGGTCGTGGTGTTGAATAAGAAGATGACATTTGTGAAGTTGGTCGTGGTGTTGAATAATAAGATGACATTTGTGGTGATGATGTAGGAGGTGAATAATACGATGACATCGGCATTGTTGACGATGTAGGAGGAGTTGTAAGGCTTAGTGCTTTTCTAAACAAATCTTCAACGTATTTCAACTTAGACGTAACATTTTGCGGTGTGGTGTTTTGTAATTCTGAACGAATTGAATTAATTTGCACGTTATACTCAACAATTTGATTATATAACATATTAATAATATCATCATATTGCTGTCTTTCTCCTTGAGTTAACGACATATCTTTGTTATATTGTGCTTGAAGTAGTTGTTTTTGCCAGTCACTTTCGTAAGTTGTTAACGCTTCCAAATAACCTATTATATTCTGAACAAATTTTTCTTGGGCAATATAATGTTGATTATTGAGGGCAATTGTCTCGCGAATATCACGAATATTTTGTGAAAGATTATTCATTAAATCTGCTACAGAGTTTTGACTGTTACTCATTATAATTTAGAATGAGATAATTATTTATTTTCAATTAAACAAGTCAAACTTTTTTTAATTATATTTATTTCTGATAATATTTGCTTCTGTTCTAGTTTAATATCTGCAATTTTGTCTGCCGATAATTGGGTGTTTACAAGAAACAAATTTAAATGAGAATTTATTTTTTCTAATGCGTTAATTTGTGATTGCTTTTCTTGAACGATATAATTATAGTAATTAGAATAATCGTTCTTAACATCTTCTAAAAATTCGTTTTCTTTTGCTAAATTCTCGATTTGTTTATATTTATTAAGTAATAATTGTTCCTTTTCCTTAATTTGTTCTTGTATTTTATGAATATAAGAGTCTCTTTCGGTTATAGGAATATTTATGGTATCCATTATTAAAATAAACTATTATTATTTAATAAACATATTTAAAATCTATATTATATATAATATAATTTAGAATGTCTAAAAATATTATTGAACCTATACTAATTCCAGACGATAATCGTTTTGTAATGTTTCCAATACACCACGATGATATATGGAAAATGTATAAAAAGCAGGTGGATTGTTTTTGGCGTGCCGAAGAAATTGATTTAACTAAAGATTTAAAAGATTGGATGACGCTTTCACCTGACGAGAAATATTACATTTCGATGATTTTGGCGTTTTTTGCGGCAAGTGATGGAATTGTATTGGAAAATCTCGCAACTCGTTTTATGAGTGATGTCCAGATTTCAGAAGCCCGCGCTTTTTATGGGTTCCAAATAGCAATGGAAAATATTCATAGTGAAACATATAGTTTGTTAATCGAAACATACATAAAAGATGTTGAAGAAAAGACAAAATTATTAAATGCGATTGAAAATTTCCCGTGCATAAAGAAAAAAGCTGACTGGTCGAAGAAATGGATTAATGATAATCGAAGTAATTTTTCTACAAGATTGGTTGCGTTTGCATGTATTGAAGGTATATTTTTTTCAGGTGCTTTTTGTTCTATTTATTGGTTAAAGAAACGCGGATTAATGCCTGGATTAACCTTTTCAAATGAATTAATTTCTCGCGACGAAGCATTACACACAGAATTTGCTATTTTACTTTACGGAAAACTAAAAAAGAAAATAAATAAAAATCGGTTATATGAAATAATAAAGGAAGCAGTTGATATTGAAATCGAATTTATTTGCGAAGCATTACCGTGTAGGTTAATTGGAATGAACGCCGAATTAATGACACAATACATTAAATTTGTTGCTGACAGATTATGTCTACAATTAGGTTATGACAAAATATATAATGTTTCAAACCCTTTTTCATTTATGGAATTAATTAGTTTAGAAAGCAAAGTGAATTTCTTTGAAAAACGAGTCAGCGATTATGCATTAGCATCAAAAGACAAAGATTTGGATATTTTCGAGTTTAATGCTGATTTTTAAAGTTGTCAACTTAAAATAATTTAAAAACAAATAGAATGATAAATTATAAATGATTACTTGTCAGGTATACGGTGGACTTGGTAATCAACTATTTCAAATTTTTGCTACGATATCATATGCTATTAAATATAAGATGAATTTTTTATTTTTGTATGAGTCCGAACATCAAACTGTAAACCGCCCTGGTTATTGGGACACATTCTTAAAAAGATTAAAGGTTTTTACAACGAATAATTTACCTCCATTACAATTAAATATTAGAGAAAAGGGTTTTAGTTATAAAGATTTATATATTCCTCAAGAACCATCAAATATTTGTTTAGATGGATATTTTCAAAGTTATAAATATTTTAAAGATTATGAAGATATAATTTTTAAAGTTATTATGGTTGACCATATTAAAAACGAGATTCTTTCTCAAGAAGGAATTTCAAAAACTTATTTTGATAATTCTGCAAGTATTCACTTCCGTCTTGGAGATTATAAGAAATTGCCGGAGTATCACCCAATTATTTCTTATGAGTATTATTCCAAAAGTATTTATTTTTTAAAATCTGAAGGTAAACAAATTAATAAAATCTTTTATTTCTGTGAAAATGAGGACCACGACCATGTATTAGGTGAAATAAATAAACTAAGAGCAGAATTCCAAGATATTGTGTTTGTTCGCGAATTTGAAAATTTAAGTGATTGGCAACAAATGATAATAATGAGTTTGTGCGAGCATAATATAATTGCGAATAGCACCTTTAGTTGGTGGGGAGCGTATTTTAATACAAATTCTGGTCGTAGTGTTTGTTATCCATCTGTTTGGTTTGGTCCAAGATTAGCTGGGCACAATACAACTGATTTGTTTCCTCCAACTTGGAATAAAATAATGTTATAGTTTCTTTTGCTGAAATAAATATGGTTTATCTAAATCAAGCATTAGTTTTATATAATTTGTGCGTCTTTTTTCAATATCACTATATCCTTCTCTTTGGACGACTGTTAAAGGCGTAATTAAAAACCAGTTATCTCTTACTTGAAGACGTTTCCAAAAGATATCTATTGCGAATAATTTATGTTTGGTTGTATCCTTTATGAATTGATTTATTCCAGTCTGAAAGTTTTCAATTAGTTTATCGAAATAAGTATTTTTTACAAAATATCCAGTGGTACATTGACAATTAGTTATTTTTACATAATTATCATCCATTATTTGGTAAGGCGGAACATTATTTCCGGATAATAAAACCACATCCCATTCTTTACAATTAGTTAAAAATTTATTAAAATTTGTAATAAATAATTGCGGATTTAAAAAAGCGATATCGTCTTCAACAATTAAAACGTGTTCCCAATTTTGTTTTTTAGCATTTAATAAACATTTCAAATGACTCATACTACACCCAACAGCACCTGACGTGCATTTAATTGCGTTAAATCTCTCTGGGTTATTTATTCCTATTTTTTTAAATTCTTGTATTACCTGGTCTTTTCTGTCTGGTCTGTCTTCTAAATTAATGTAATATGAATGTTTTATTTGTGAAATATCCATATTATATTACACATACTAATTTATTTATATTATTATATAAATAAATCTTTATAATGGATTAAATTCAAAATCTAACATCATATTTGTGTAATCTGTATATTGTCCTTCAATATTACTATATCCAGGTCTCTGAACGACTGTTAAAGGTGTAATTAAAAACCATTTATCTGTTATTTGAAGATGTTTCCAATACATGTCTAATGCGAAGTATTTACCTTCAGATGGATATTTTACGAATTGATTTATTCCGGTTTGAAAGTTTTCTATAAGTTTGTCAAAATAAGTATTTTTTACAAAATAACCTGTGGCACATTGACAATTATGTATTTTCACATAACTATCTTCAATAACCGTATGTTTTCCTATATTATTTCCGGATAATAAAACAACATCCCATTCTTTACAATTATTTAAAAATTTATTAAATTGTGTAATAAATAACCCAGGATTTAAAAAGGCGATATCATCTTCAACGATTAAAACGTGTTCCAAATTTTTAGATTTCGCCATTTCTAAGCATTTTAAATGACTCAAACTACACCCAATAGCTCCAAAAGAGCATTTAATCGCATCAAACCGTTCTGGATTAGTTATTCCAATGTTTTTCAATTCTTGTTCTACTTGGTCCTTTCTGTCTGGTCTTTCTTTCAAATTAATATAATAGGTATGTTTTATTTGTGAAATATTCATATTATAAATAATACCAAATTATTTAAATAATTTAAAAACATAATGATATATTAAGTAAATAATGAACGAACTTAATAATTCTGAGTATAAAATAGGTAAGGTGGGTCAATTGCTTAAACACAATATAATTCGTGAAGCTGATGAATTATACGAATTTACGAATTGTTATTTGAATGATTCACAATGGAGTTATCTTTATGAAAAAGAAATAAAAAATAGAATTAATCAATTGTATGTATTAGTTATACCAATACATACAATAAAAAAGTTACAAAAATTTATATGCACATCAGATTTTGGTTCTGAAACATATACAAATTTAATTCATAATAATATGAGTTTTATAGCAGGGTTTATTTATCTTAATAAATTACGTGTAAATTCAAATTATAAATTCATTGAAGTTGTTGACTCCAGAATTGGGAAATTAAATATTGTTCAATTTATGATTGAAAAATACGAAGAAACATATAAATATAAACTATTGCCGATTTATATTATAAATTCAGCAAGGAATTACTGGAAGAAGTATTTAACCTATAAATTTAAATTATATTCTGATGAAAAAATTAAAGAGTTTATTTACGAGATAAATAAAAACAACAAGTTTAATTTAAGTTGGGATTATTTATTTGATGAATTATAAGGGTTAAACCTTGATTATATACTCTGCGCCGGAATACTCAACCCAATTCGATAACGTAAACGAGGCAAAATCTTGAGGTAAATTAAAATCTTTAAACTGAAGTTGATAATCAAATAGTATTTTGGTTTCATCATCCCATTTTCTATTTGTAAATAAAGAATTCATTGAATTTATAAATTCAGTTTCTGTGTAAATCCCTTTTGTATTACATCCGATTCCAGTATACCAAATTTTCATATTATTCATTAAAGTTATATTTAATTTTGGTTATTTTAACCCACCAAGTCCGATTTTAAAATTATTTAGTGTATGTGGTCTAATATATTTATTATTCATATATTGTGGTGGTTGTTGTTTAATATTTAATTTGATTCTTTCTTCTTGAGTAGGATAGTATGGAATATTAGTCCAATCATCAGTTGTAACGGGTGTTTGTGCTGTTTTAATTATTTTACTTGGGTGAATAACTGACCGAGGGGGTTCTCTTAAATCAAAATTATAATAATCATCGTTTTCATATGGAATCCCTGTTAAAAAATAACTAATATTAATAATATAAATTTGTGGATTATTTACTGTAAATTCGTTGTCGGATTCATTAGAAGATTTTGTATCAATTGAATACATTAGTTTATTAATTGTGGTTAGTCCGTCATTTCCATTATCATTTTGTAATCTCCAAGGGTCTTTCTTACTAATAATTCGTGAAATACCGTCAAATAATTGAAGAATTTCAGGACTTCCGATTGAATAAAAGTGTCTTCTATCAATTTTTAAATTATGAACTCCAGCCCTTTTTTGTAGACAATTATCCTCCATACCATACCCCCAATAATTAGGGAACCCATTTATTTTTTCGAAATCGCTTCCCTTAATAACAACAATTCCGCCTAATGTGAACTTAAATCCATAATAATGTTTTATTACTCCTATAGAAGTATCATAATCAAATATTTTATTAAACGGCATCGTATCTACATCATTAAATATAAATGAAATATTTTTATAATCATTTGGGTATTTCCGTTTTATAGCTAAGAATCCTATATTTTTAGTTGCTCCTCGATTAAAACTTCTTTTGTCAGATTGATGCGAAAAATATATTTCATAGTCAGAAACATCTTCTAATAAATAAGACATATATTTACAGAAAAAAAACTTTTGTTGTTTTCTGTTTCTATATGGAACAATAAATACATGTTTTGGAATTACGCTACTTTCCAACATTTATAAAGTAAATGGAGTTTAAAATTACGGTGTTTTAACTTGAATATTTTTGTATAATTACTGCAGGTATTAATTTATCCTTAAGTGTTTCTAGTTTTTTAAAACATTTATTTATTGTAACCTCACTTATTTCGCTAATGTTTTTCACATCCTTTTTACTAATACTTAAATTACAATTTTGAGATATAAAATATATGATTCCTGCTGCTATTGAATGAGGTGTATTTTCAGGCATTAAATCTAATTGTTCTACTTTGGTAGATATGAATTTACACACTTTTGTTAATTCATTATTAATATTTAATTTACTACAAAATCTCTCAATAAAATCTTCCGGTTTTATTTTACAAAATAATGTCTTATCCTTGTTGACAACATCCTTTTCGATATTATTAATAATAGACACAGCGTTTTTACATCCTTTTGTAGCACATGTTACATCTAATTTAAATATGTCGGCAATTTCTTTTGCGGTTCTTGGATATTTATTTATTTTACAAGATATATATATTGACGCTGCTAAAATGCCGTCCCTATTATCACCCCTAAAGGTTGTTTCATATTCGGATATTTTTTTATGGTATCGTATCGCATCATCTATAATCATTTTAGGAACACCGGCGTTTTGAGCCATTGTTGTAATAACTTGGAAATCGTCATATTGCGATTTTTCTTTATATGGCATCGACTGCCATTTTGTATATCTTCTTATTTTTCGCATTTCATATGACATAGGACCATTCGATAAAACAGTACATCCATACGAGGACTCTTCGAGTAGCGGATTTATCGGCATTCCACACCTTGTTGGGTCGTTATGCTGATTATCATCTGCTCCGTAATATCTCCATTCGGCAGATTGGTCAACCATATCCTTGTATATAATTCCGCAATTGTAATTAGTACACACTAAAAACCCTTCATCGGATAATGCTAGTTTATATTCACATCTTTCACAAATTTCTCTATTTCCGGATTTTCTATAAATACATTCTAACGATAAAGGTTTTTTATCAGTATTCACCTCATTATCAAATATATTCCATAATTTAACTTTATTGACATTATTATTTCTTCTCTTTTTACTTTTATCGGTTGATGTCATATTATTATTTATCTTTCATTTTAATTATACATTTTAAATCAATTTTATTATATATATTATATATAAAATGGGGAATTCAACATCATCGACATCGTCATATCGTGCTAATAAAATGGATAATATTATTGATTATATAGCAACTCATTATATTTTAACTACTGAATTTAAAAATTTAACTAAACTTTCTGAAAAAGATTATTGTGAAAAACTAATTATTTTAACATCGTCGATTTTAGATAGATATTTAACAAAATCAGAAGTTAAATATCTTGAACAAAGAACTAAAAACGGGGTTGAAATTAATGAATTTTCAACAGATGATATTGTGTTTTTAGAAAAAGACCAACTTGACAGGTTTGATGTTAAAAATGACGAAAAAAAAACTCTTAAAAAAAAAAGAATGTGTATTGGGATCGCTAAATTCTATGTTAAAATTGCCCACATTTTTGCTGCTATTGTAATGACTATTAATCCAATATATAGTTACACAGATGAATACGGAAATAAGATTAAATCTGATTTATATAATAAACCAAATATTCCATCTGGTTCCGTAAAAAAAGTTTCCAGTATAAATATTTGTAGTCATCGAATTAATGCACTTCAATCAGGCATGAACTCAGTTAATCCTGAAAATAATGAAATTAAGGTTTCGCCCAAAGTTTGCACTATAAACCTTAATAAGGATAAAACCTTAAAATCATTAAAGGATGAACCGGGTATTCCGCAATTAAGAGAGTTGTATAATGATATTTACGATTATTCGACCGGAAAATTTATAGGCATGTCTGAAGATTCAAAAAGGGAATTTAATAACAACCTTCGATTATTTTATGAAGTATTTACTGGAAATAAAAACATGCCTGATAACATTAAAGATTTTAGTGATATTAAATTAAAAGATTATTCCAAAACATACGGATGTCAAAATAACAGTTTAAATAATTCATATGTTGGTTCATCGTCAAACAATTTATTTGAGAAATATGCTGAAAATATAAAAAACATGGTTGCAAACGCAAATTTAAAACAAAGTAAATTATTAAACGTAATAAATATTTTATTTATGTATGTAGTTGATCCTCATACAAAACAAAAAAAAATAAGAATAAATCCTCAATTAACCGAAAGACTATTATCAGAAACTGTTGACGAAACTATACGTTTAATTACAGATTTATATGTAACGTGTGAAAAAGATTATATTACAGGTATTAAATTATATGAAGCTATAATTAATACAATTGGATTTAAAACACTACATAACCAAAAAGTAGATTTGGACAATAAAATGGTCCAATTAATAAATATGTATAATACTTCTCCACCACCCAGACCAAATTATTTAAATACATCGAATAATTTAATTAAACCACCAGAAAACACATATTTAAATACACAGCAAATTTTAATTAAACCACCTATAACAAATTTTTTAAATTCTCCATTAAACAAACCCCTTATTTTTAACAATCTACAGACACCAATTAATTTAAGTGAATTAAATGAAAAAAATAGATTAAATAAATTAAATACCCAACTACTATTAAACAACCAACGTAGATTAAACGACACACACTATTTATATGATGATGTAAATCCGCAATTAAAAATGTAAAAATAAAATAAACGAAGCCGTAATATAAATACTATAATATATTTACAACAAATATATTATAATTCACAGAGTAATTATTTAAGAACGTCCACCTACAGCAGCAGAACGACTTGCGGCAGCAGATGCCATTCGTGCTGCGGATGCGGCGCGTGAAGCAGCAGCAGATGCGGATCTAGCAGCAGAAGCAGAGCGAGAAGCGGAAGCAGAACGAGAAGCAGATGCTGCGCGTGATGCGGCTTTTGAAGCACTACGAGCAGCAGATGCGGCACGTGAAGCAGCCTTTGACGCACTTCGTGCAGCCATTCTTTTTGCGGTTTTATTGCGTTTTCCTAAATTACGTTTGGATGCCATTTGTATATATATATTAATTATAAAAAAATTTTCCTAAACTTTATTAATTAAATTTAAGCCATTGAGCGAGACATTGCGGCAGCTAAATTTGCGGAGGCAGAACGACCTCTTGCGGCAGAACGACCTCTTGCTGCGGAACGACCTCTTGCTGCGGAACGACCTCTTGCGGCGGAACGACCTCTTGCGGCAGAACGACCTCTTGCGGCGGAACGACCTCTTGCGGCGGAACGACCTCTTGCGGCGGAACGACCTCTTGCGGCGGAACGACCTCCTTTACGACGATAAACTTTTCTAGTAGCCATTGTATATAATATATAGTTATAAAAATAATATTTCTAAATATATAAAATTTAAAAATTACCAAATAGTATTTGTTGAATGCCAAAACATTTTATCTCCTTTTTTAATATTATAAATAGTCCTAAATATTTCCATTCTAGATAATGGAACATTAGTTCTATATTTATCTAAAGGATGTGGATTTGTTTTAAGTTGAGCCTCTAAAGCCTTTTTATTAATTTTTTGTCTTTGTTGATACGCGTAATAAACGAAAAATGCTTGATATGATAACGCACGTATAGGAATAATATCCGAATTTTTATCTTGCCAGTCTCTTAAATATTCTCTACAAATGGCTAATCCAGATATATCTGCTAAATCTTCACCGACACTTGGTGCCGCATCAAATTTAATACCATCATATTTAGCAAACGTCTCGTATTGTGTGATAACATCATCTTGTATTTTTTTAAAATGCTGTTTATCCTTATCAGTCCACCAATCATGTAATTTACCTTCATGGTCATATTTACTTCCGAAATCGTCTAATGAATGTGACATTTCGTGTGCCAACGTAAACCCTAAATGTGCAAGATTGTATTCAATACCTCTTTCATCTAAATCTAAAAAGGGTTTTTGGATATATCCAAGAGGAATATAAATTGCGTTTTCGGAGGGAGTATATGACGCGTTAACAACGTATGCCTGTGACCCAATGAATTTTGGAGGTGTTAGAGACCAATCTATAAGAGGTATATCAATAATAGGTTTTCCATCCAATTTAACTCTTTGTTCGTTTCTCCAGTTTGATATTTTCAAATAATTTCCCCACCCGTCATTATCTGTATAATTTAATAAAGGATCTTCTCTTAATGTTTTTGGAGACCCAATAATCAATTTAAAATGCTTAAATTTTAATAAAGCATACTCTTTTGTTTTTGGCTGTAACCATTTATTTCTTGAAACGATTCGGGTAAATACTGTTTTTAAATCCTCAGCCATTGTTTTTAAATAATCTACATACTGTTTATTTTCATATCGACTAATATATTCATTTGTTAAAAAAGAATTAAACGCATACCCCAATCCAAAAACTGGTCCAAGGTCATCATAAACTGCTGCAGTTTGTCCAGTTACAAATTTTCCATTAAACTCAAAATATATGCGATAACCATCCTGGTTTTGTCTCACTAATTGTCTAATATAATTATAAATCCAGTATGTTCTCCATTTTTCTGTATCCCAATTTTTTTTCAATAGTTGTGTGCAACAATCTAAGTAATTTAAATCTCCAGATATAAAAAAATCAGGAGTTTTTTCAAATCCTATATATTTAGTTAATTGTGCCCAATCAAACCCATACTCCTCCATTGCTATTTTGGTAGTTACAATATTATAATAATTGGGGTCGTTTTTTCTTCCCACGCATTCAAATAATTGGTTGAGTTCAACCTCTACATCATAAATATCTTTAACATTAAACCCGTGGTTTTTTCCAAATACAAATTCAAATAAATTATTCAAGTATTTAAAAAATTGTCTTTTGTAATTTGCTTTATATGCTAGGTCTGTTCCGTCATCGTAATATAAATTAATATCAATTAAGGTAAGTTTTCCAGGGTCAATATAACATCTATAAATTTTAGGGTTTTTATTATCTGGGAACACATTAAAATTAAACGGAAGTCCCCACGATATAATTTCGTTTTTATTCATGACACCTAATAATTTCCACAAATTATTGTTATCTTTTCTCAATTCATCAATCATATTTAATGTGTCATTCGCGTATTGTTTTACTTGACTTAACGATGACCCTTTTAATTGAGATTTATAAAAATTTCCGATTTCTCGGGATTTTTTTGTATCATTGTTTCGTGTATATTCTTTAACTATTTCAAGTAATTCGCGGTATACTTTATACTGAACTAATCTAAAAGAGTCTAATTGTGTAATATATTCTTGATTTTTATCAAGAGACGCTTCTTTAATCCATCTATAGTTTATATATGAGTAAAAATCATTATTTGGTGTTATTTTAGATGGTGTGAAAGGTATCTTAAACAATTTATTAATTTCTTTATTTAAAGTTATGTCTACAGGTTTCATTTTATCTTCAAACGTGTTAAATACATTCGAGTATGTTTTACAAATTTCTTGTCGTTGTTCACTTGTTAAATTAGGAAGAATCCTGATTTTTTGGGTTTTATTGTGTTTAGGTTGTTTATTGTGCTTAGCGGTATTTGTCATATATATAAATAGTTTATTTTATTTTATATTCATAGTTATTTAATAATTCATCATTATATACCAATTTCCCGGAGGGTTTATAGGATGTAATCGGTGTATAACTTTTAGATGGAACATGTTGTTTTGAAGTTATATTTGTTTCCTTAATATTAAAGAGTTGTTGATTTGTATCGTTATGATTATATTCTGATTTATTTGTATTATTATTTTCATCGATTTTTTCTCCATATTCATTAACGGAAATTCCCGTTTTATTTTTTATTTCTGCTCGAACATACGAAGGAACCCAATGTTTCCAAGAAATAAAAAGGGTATTTGGGTGTGTATAATTAACACAAAATCCATTTGTTTTTAGTTTGTCTAACAAGTATGCAATACACGAAGCATTATCATATTTTGGAACACCAATAATAATTTCAGGAACAACAAACCAACAAAACTGTTCGTTTATATTTTGTTTCGATGTTGTTTTTATTCTCACGTGGATTCGATTTAATATTTTATTAAATAATGTTAATTTTCCGAGGTCGTGATTCTTTTTTTTTTCATAAAGGTCATCTATATTTAATTTATCTGAAAAATCTTCTGTATTTTCAAGAGTAAAAATATCGGACATTTACACAAACAATAGAAAAAAATATATATAAATAAATGTAAATAATTATTTATATATGACGGAAAATACAATCAAGCATTTAGTTATTTCTGGTGGAGGCCCGACAATAATACAGACATTAGGAGCAATACAATATTTATTTGAAAAGAACTTTATAGATATAGATAATATACAATCTATATATGGAACTTCGGCAGGTGCTCTTCTTGGAACAATATTATGTTTAAGACTCGAATGGGATGATATTACAGATTATATTATTAAGCGTCCGTGGAACGAAGTATTTCCTATTAATGTAAAAAGTATATTTGATTCGTATACTAAAAAAGGAATTTTTGATATAAAACTACTCGAAAAATGTGTTAAACCGCTTTTTGACGCTAAAGATATATCCATTAATGTTACCCTTGAGGAATTTTACCAAATTACAAAAATAGACTTACATTTTTATACATTCGAAATAAATAATTTTGAATTGGTAGACATCTCTTTTAAAAGCCACCCGTCCTTGTCTTTATTAACTTCTTTACAAATGTCTTGTGCGTTTCCTATCATTATTTCGCCGGTTTTTTTAGAAGATAAATGTTATATTGACGGTGGGATTACGTGTAATTATCCATTAAGTAAATGTATTGAAGCAAACCAAAATATAAATGAAATAATAGGTTTTAAAAATCAATATGATAATTATGGACAAAATAATGTTGACATCAATTCAACGTTATTGGATTTTATCATTAATTTTTTATGTAAACTTATTTATAATTACGATACATATTTGGAACAACCATCCATACAAAATGAAATCATATGTAATTGTAAATTGTTGAGTATTTCCCAGTTATCAATAGTTTTAAAATCGGTTGACACAAGAAAAGAATTATTGGAGAATGGTAGACAAATATCTAAATTATTTTTAGAGAACCGTATTTAAAAATTCTTCTAAAGTTGCCTTTGATGGTTTTGCGTCATATTCGATAACTTGTCCGTTTTTCAACAATTTAATTGTGGGATATCCTTCAATTTTATATTTATTAATAATCTTTTCAATTTCTGGGTTTTCATTAGTGCAATCTATATGTGTAAATATAATTGTGTACCCATTAACTGTTTTATTTTCGTATTCTTTTTTTAAATCATCCCAAATTGGTTTTGCTTTTTTACAATGAGGACACCAATCAACCGAAAATAACATAAGTTCTGCTTGAGATGTTTTATTGTTGTTATTATCGGTTTTGTTTTCTAAATTATATTTAAAGTTATCTTTGAATTTTGACACGTAAAAATAAATCGAAATGGAAATAAATATTATAATTATGGCTACCATAAAAACGGTTGAAGTATTAATTCTACTTGTATACCCCTTTAATTTTTTCGTAAATTCCGCATACATATTATATATTCTTATTGAGAATAAATAACAAAATGATTAACGAATATAATATAAATATAAATATTAATACTTATATTATGTTGTTTAGAAATATGAATGGCGAGATTATTGAAATTAAAAAATATACCTTTGTGAACGATTATATTTATTATACGAAAATAATGGAAATTAAACAATCTTTTTCTAAAGTAATAAAAAGACAAAATAACTTAAATTTTTCAAATATGATTATAGACAATCACCTTAAACCCGACAAAGTTATTATCTAACTATTTATTATGAATAAAACGAGGAAAAAAATATATACTAATGATGATTATAATAGTGGAGATGGAATGTTGACAAGTGTATGGGGTCCAAGTTTGTGGCATTATTTACACATTATGAGTTTTAATTATCCAATTAAACCTACTGAAAATAATAAAAAACATTATCGTGATTTTGTAATTAATCTTAAAAATGTTATTCCGTGTGTTTTTTGTAGAGAAAATTTAAAAACTAATTTTAAGGTGTTGCCTATAACTATGGCAACTATGAAAAATAGGGAAACATTCTCTCGTTATATATACAATTTACACGAATTAATCAATAAAATGTTAAATAAAAAAAATAATTTAACTTATGAAGATGTTAGAGAAAGATACGAACACTTTAGGTCTAGATGTGTTACAAGCAAACCATCCATATTAAAAAAAACAATTAAGAAGATGTTAAAAAAAGAAAAGGGATGCACAGAACCTCTTTACGGGAAAAAATCAAAATGTATTATTAAAATTGTTCCGATTGATGACAAAGGATTAACGTTTCAAATGGATAAAAAATGTATTAAAACACGCGAATAATATTACATTCCAAAACTAGAAAAACTATTTAAAACCGGTTTAGGTAAAAATTCGTTATTTACAGCGTTATAATTTGGAACTTTTTTACATTCAAAATTCGGTTCAGGACACCGAGCACATGCTGGACACGCCTCGCACGGTTTATTTTTATAAATAACTACTGGGTTACACGCAGGACAAACCGGTGGGACAACTTGTGATTTTAATATATATAAATCTTCTTGTCCTGGTAGTATTTGATTCCGAGGTACACCTTTAGGCAAAGAATTGTAATAATTGAAACACATGGAATTATTTTCTTGATTTGTTGGTTCGTTGTATGATTGATTATTTCGTGTTGGATATGGATAATTTGTGTAAGTTGTGTTTGTATTTGTATTTTGTGGTGGATTATATGGTGGTGTAGGATTATATGGTGGTGGTGTAGGATTATATGGTGGTGTAGGATTATATGGTGGTGTTGTAGGATTAGTTGAGGGTGTTGTAGAGTCAGTTGAGGGCGTTGTAGGGTTAGTTGAGGGTGTTGTAGGATTATATGGTGGTGTTGTAGGGTTAGTTGAGGGTGTTGTAGGATTATTTGGGGGTGGTGGTGGTTTATTAGTTGTATCAGTTGAGGTCATACCTTCGATATTAGTTGCTAAAAAAGGAACTACAAATATTCCTAATATTAATAAAAGTATTAATAGTTTACGAAGCATTTTATATAATTTATACAGTGAAAAAATTATATTATAATGTAAAACCAAATAAATAGTTTATACCCAATTAACTATTATGGAATTAATTACTGAGAACTCACGTAAAAAAAAAATAATACGTGAACCTTTAAAACAATATTATGATGAAAATCCAGATTTATTTGAGATTGGTGTTGATGAGGTAGGTCGAGGACCTTTATTCGGTAGAGTTTATACAGCAGCTGTTATTTTACCTAAAGATAACAGTTTTAACCATTCGTTGATGAAAGATAGCAAGCGTTTTACATCTACGAAAAAAATAGAAGAAGCTGCTAAGTATATTAAAGAGAATGCATTAGGTTGGTATGTAAGTTTTGAAGATGAAACAGTAATAGACGAAATAAATATTTTACAAGCAACACAAGCATCAATGAGAAACTCAATATTAAAATTAAAAGAATATGTTACGCAACCATTCACAGAAGAAGAAAAAAACGAACTCAAGTTTCAACTATTAATTGATGGGAACTACTTTAATCCAATATCTACATTTAATAAAAAAAGGAATATGATAGATGTAATTCCGCATGTATGTATTGAGGGCGGAGATAATAAATATAGTTCTATTGCGGCAGCTTCTATTTTGGCAAAAGTATCAAGAGATAAATATATTTCGGATTTATGTTCTGAAAATCCGGAATTAATAGAAAAATACGGAATAAATAGTAATAAGGGATATGGTTCAAAACAACATATCGACGGAATTAACAAACACGGAATAACCAAATGGCATAGAAAAAGTTTTGGAATTTGTAAAAAATATTAAAAAAATTGAAATGAATTTGACCTGATATAATTTAAGTGAAATAATAACAAAAAGAACTAATTAAAAAGAAACATGAATACTCTAACTTTAAAGTTAAAAGAATTCTTTGCTACTGAACAGTTATCTAAAGAAGATATCAAAATACCTATTAACAAATTATGTGGATTAGAAGTTACTTGTAATTTAAGATTTAGTAAAAGTCACCATACTAACAATTATGGTGTTCAGCTTTATATAGAGAGTACAAAAATTTGTAACCTAGATAATAATAATAATAATAGTTATCTTATGTTATACGCAACAACCTTATGGTGGAGTCATAAACAACCATTAGACGATGATTATAAAATCATACAAGAAAAATTAAGTGAAACTATGAAAAAAATAAAGTTTAATAAATATACAGGTTCTTATGAAACTGAAAGTTCTTATGAAACTGAAAGTTCTTATGAAACTGAAAAAAACGGGCTTACAGGAGATGATTGGTGTTCTATATTAGGATTTGAAGTCCATATAGAATATGAGTTTGATATATGTTGTATATGTCATATGTCAACTAATTCAATAACATCTAATTGCTGTAAAAAACAATTATGTTATGAATGCTGGGATAAATTACCAATGACGCGATGTCAAGAATGTCCTGAAAATCCTAGAGGTGACTGTGAATATATTCGTTCGTGTGGAACAGCAAAATGCCCGTTATGTAGATGTAGTTTAGCAAGTGGAAAAGAATTCGAATATTAAAAAAAAGCAATTCAATAAAAAATTTTATATTTTATTCAATAAAATATAAGTAATTCAATAAAATATAAGTAATTCAATAAAATATAAAATTTTTTATTGAATTGAAAAAAAATGAAAAAAAATTGATAAGTATTAAAAATAATTGAAATGAATTATAACAATATACCAATGCAACAAATAAAAGAATAATAAATAAAAGAATTAAAATGACAAGAGTTATGATATTTGACACTGAAACAACTGGGTTACCTGAACGTGGTGTATATGTTGTAGAAAATCACAATTTACATTTATGGCCTCACATAGTTCAATTAAGTTATATTATTTATGACAACGAAATCAATAAAATTATAAAACAAAAGGATACTATAATAAAAATTCCAAACAACATTAATGTTTCAGATGGTGCCGTATTAATTCACGGTATTACGTCTGAAATATCAAAATCTATTGGAAAAGATTGTGTTAAATCTTTAATGGAATTTATGGAAGATTATTCTAAGATTGATGTATTAATTGCACACAATATTAAGTTTGATGTAAATATGATACGTGTCGAATTGTTAAGACACGTATTATATGATGAATTTAACAAATTAAAAGATACCAAAGCACATTATTGTACTATGAATTCAACCATAAAATTGTGTAATTTAAAATACACGAACCATTCGGGAAAAGAATTACCGAAATTTCCAAAATTATCAGAATTACATCAACATTTGTTTAACACAGAAGTAGAAAAAAATAATTTACACAATGCGTTAAATGACGTATTAATTTGTTTAAGATGTTATTTTAAAGTTAAATTTAACGAAGACGTATGTTTAACAAACAGAACATTAAAGACATTAATTTATAATTTATTGAAATAATTAAGCAGAACACATCTCACAAATATCATTTTCCATATTATTATTTGATGTATTCTTTTCAGGTTCTATTGAAAATTGTTGTGCCTGATGTTTTGCTTTCCTTCTTAAATAATAAATACCAGTTTTCAACCCTTTTTTCCACGAATAAAAATGCATTGATGTTAGAGAGTTATAGGTTGGTTCTTCAACCCATAAATTAAGACTTTGGCTTTGACACACAAACGCACCTCTATCTGCCGACATATCAATAACGTGTTTCATTGGTATTTCCCAAACAATCTTATATTTATTTCTAATATGTTCTGGAATCATATCTAAATGTTGAATACTTCCTTTATTCGCAATAATATTATTTTTTAATTGTTCATTCCATAATCCAAGATTAATCAGTTCTTTCATTAAAAAACGGTTCGCAACTATAAATTCTCCTGCTAACGTGCTTCTACTATAAATATTACTTGTTAACGGTTCAAAACATTCATTATATCCTAAAATTTGGGATGTGCTTGCTGTAGGCATAGGCGCTACAAGTAATGAGTTTCGTAATCCATATTTTTTAATAGAATCCTTTAATTTATCCCAATCATATACAGACGGCTTAACATTCCACATATCAAATTGGAGTATACCTTTAGATGCAGGAGACCCTTCGAATGAACTATATGCTCCACGATGGTTATCTGTTAATTTATATCTTTCACAATTTAAAACCACCATATCTTTTAATTCACCCGTTATCAGATATTTTAAATCATTTATAGGGTTGGGTTTTAAGGATACAAAATCTGGATAATCTTCAAAATTGACTGTTTTTATTGTGTTGTATCTCTCAATAGCGATTTCATTACTTTTTTCTAAAGAAGCGTGGTAAATTGTTTCGAAAATTAAGATATTAATTTGTTTCGCTTCTTCACTATAAAACGCAATATCCATCATAATAAATGTATCTGCTAACCCTTGAACACCAATACCTATAGGACGATGTAATAAATTACTCCTTCGAGTTTTTTCGGTAGGATAAAAATTAATATCTATTATTTTATTTAAATTATTTGTAACTATTTTAGTTACCTCGTGTAATTTTTCGTAATCGAATGATTTAGTTAATTCATTAACAAATGCAGGCAAAGCAATACTCGCAAGATTACATACAGCAGTTTCTGTCGGGTCTGAATACTGAATAATTTCGGTGCATAAATTACTCGACTTAATAGTTCCAATATTTTGTTGGTTGCTTTTCATATTTGCAGAATCTTTATATAATATATATGGAGTTCCGGTTTCCATTTGTGCGTCTAATATTTTAAACCATAATTCACGAGCATTAATCGTTTTTCTAGATTTTCCGTCTGCTTCGTATTTTTTATATAATTCTTTAAATTTTTCTCCATAAACATCGGATAACCCGACACATTCATGCGGACAAAAATAACACCATTTCTCATTATTTTTTACCCTTTCCATAAATAGGTCGGGTATCCATAAAGCATAGAATAAATCACGAGCTTTTAACTCTTCATCTCCATGATTCTTTTTTAATTCCAAAAATTCTTCGATATCTGCGTGCCAAGGTTCAATATAAACCGCAAAACTTCCATTACGTTTTCCGGATTGATTAACATATCTTGCTGTGCTATTATATACTCTTAACATCGGAACGATTCCATCTGTTTTACCATTAGTTCCACTAATATGAGAATCTTTCGCACGGACATTATGAATATGAAGACCAATTCCTCCCGAATATTTTGAAATTTGTGCACAATCGGATAAAGTTTTATAAATACCTTCAATACTATCATCCTCCATAGCAAGTAAATAACAAGAACTTAATTGTTGTCTTGGAGTTCCGGCATTAAATAATGTTGGTGTAGCATGGGTAAAATATTTCTGAGACATTAAATCGTATGTTTCTTTTATATTTTTTAAATTTGTCCCGTGTATTCCGATGGATACCCTCAACCACATATATTGAGGTCTTTCAATAATTTTATTTCCAATTTTTAAAAGATAAGAACGTTCCAACGTTTTAAAACCAAAAAAATCAATTAAATAGTCTCTTTCGTGAATTATTAAATTATCAAAAAAATCTTTATTTTCAGAAACAATATTCCATACTTCTTCCGAAATGATTGGTGATTTTTTCCCATTATAATTAACAAAATTATACAATTTTTCCATAGATTTAGAAAAGGACGAATCCGTGTTTTTTTGATGATTTGATACAACTATACGTCCAGCTAAAAGTCCATAGTCTGGGTGTTGGGTTGATAAAGACGCGCATTGTTCTGCAGTTAATTCGTCAATTTTAGTTGTATTAATTTTATCGTATAATTGGTCGATTACTTTTATAACTAACGCGGAATAATTTATTTGAATATTTGCCTCTTGTCCAAGTTTTTTTACACGATTTAAAATTTTATCAAAAGCAATCTCTTCTAACTCGCCATTTCTTTTAGTAACACGCATATCTGACATATTGTTCTTGTTATCAATATATATGATTATTATTTTATATTATTTTTTATATATTATATTTTAATTGAAAATGTATAATTGTTTATTTTTAACATATTATATATATATGAAATATATATTTGTTTTCTTATTATTATTAACAATAAGTATTTTAATTATTGTCTACAATAAAAACATCGAAAACTATGATAATTTTAATTTAGGGAGTCGTGGGAATTATCCTGCAGCTGTTAACGAGGTTCTTTTAGAAGATAGTTTCCCAATTAAAAATAATATTGAACTATCTAATGTAAGCGAAAATAAAATGTGGTGGCATTATCCTATTTTTAAAGTTGGGTCATATACACAAATTAATAATAATTTAAAATATCCAAATAATCCAGATACAGGTTCGTGCATGCCTTCCGATTTTTGCGGTTCAATATATAAAGAACAACAAATACACTCAAATATTTCAAAGGTTTTACCCCCAGTAAATTCTTCAGGAGGTATTCGTGTAAATTATTATAACGCCGAATAATTTGATTGGGTTTCTTCAAGTGTTTCCGTTATTATTTTATACTGGACAATTTCAACCTTACCTGTATCTTTATTTATAGACAATAAACAATTGGTATCTATTTCTTCTTTTTTTTGTTTTCTTGTTGGTGCTCTATGTTCGTATCCGACGATTCTTTCATTAATTATCGTATTCCACACTTTTTGGATTTCTGAAATATTACTTTTAAACCACATAGTATTCCTCAAAACTAAAACACAACTATATTTTTCTAATTTCCAATGAATATTTTTAATCCAATCCATATCTGAATAAATACTCATTTGTTCTGCTTCCCATATTTCAAACTCGGATTTATCCATATGTAATGGTTTATATATGTATACAGGAACACCGTTATTTTTAGAAAAATACATTATAATTCCTTTTATTTCTCCTATTTTGGTTTTTAAAAAATCACATCCGTCATTCATAAATTCATTTTCGTTGTCATACTCAACAAATTTTGTTTCTAAAAAATCACACTCATCTAAATTACAAATTTCTAACTGAAGTTGCATTTGTATCCAATACTCTTTTTTAGGAACTCCATCAATTACACGATTAACAATATTTTTAACTTCAAGCATACGTCCATATCTTGGCGAATCAACTTTAACATTAATACCGTCCGGTGATGCTCCTAAAAAATCATAATTCGTGTGTCTTATACATCCGAATTCTTTTATTTCTGTATTATATGTATCTTCGTAAAACATAACTGATAATGGTTCATATTTTTGTCCCCAATGAAGTGTTGAAGTTACATTAACCTCTTTATCAGATGTATTTACTTTAATTGGTTGACATTTCTCATAAATTAATTGATTTTGACTACATATACTATCAAAAATTTTATGTGCGTTACTTGCCGTAATTAGGTTGTGTCTAAACGTATACCATTCAGGTGAACGTTGGACGTGTTGTGGTTGATTTAAAAGGTGTTGGATTTTATCGGAAACAACAGTAATATTCGGTGTAGTTATTATTATACTACTATCAAAAGAACGAATCGGAAAAATAGAAGAATAAAATATTTCGAATGCTTCATCTATATAATTATACAATTCTTCTTCATATAAATCATTTAATATAATTTGTTCTTCAAATTGTGTTAAACATAATCCACGAATTTCATTAACACACGTAGAATGAAATTCGGGGTCAGAAATTAATGTTGGGTTTTCATTAACATACTCATAAATTTGTTCAAGAGTTGTTTCAATAAAATCTGTCAACATATCGTCATCCATTATTAATGGGTCATTTTCTAAAGCTACTATGCTATCAATTATATTTTCAAGGGTTTCCAAATCATTAAGATACATGTTATATTAACTAACACTTTGTTTTTAATTTACTTTTATATATTCTGTAAAACATCCCCGATAACAATATTATGTTTATCCTTTATCGTCCCATTTGTTTTTTTTGGAGGCAAACTTTTTAATGTTGATATCCTTTTATCCATGCATTTTAAAGTAAAATGCTTATGTTGCTTATTATAGACAAGTGCAGGTATCTCTTTAATGATTCCGGTATTTTTATCATAAATAACATCCTTTACTTTTTGAAGTTTTTTTCTCTCCAAACAATCTTTAAAAAAAGTAATTAAATGACTTTCTTCTTCATCATTCAAATTATTACTTTCTTTATATGTGTTGACATAACAAACCAATTTTTTCATTTTAATGGTATTATCTAATTTACACCATGGACCGTTGACATTAAGTTGTTGTTCGGTTTCTAAAAATTTCTCCAAAAAAGATATATCATTTGTTGTTAATTTTGTTTCTTTTTTTTGTGTCCTATTTAATAACATGGTTTTATATTTTATATTTTTTAATTCGTGACACTCTTCATTAATTGTGTTTTCCATTATATTATATTATATCAAGAGTTAAGTTTAACCCATTTTAAAATATATAGTTATATTCTAATATTTATATTGATTTATAATATTATCATTAAAATATGGAAGTCCCAGAAGATACCTCTATTATCGTGAATGATACAGATAAAAAAATAAACATAATCGGAACTAGTTCGCGGTATCAAATAAAAAAGGCAACTTATAAGTTAGAACACAATAAAGAACGAGCAGATATAAAAAAAATAAATTTCCCAGATGAATATTTTATTTACGAAACTCAACTGACTATTTTACAAAATATTTATGACGATTTACCAAATATTAATTTAAACAACTCGGATGTTGTTAAACAAATAGAAAGAAAAATATACGGTTATAAACACCAGGATATTGATAAAAAACAATTAGATGAAACTAAATTAATTAGTTTAAAATTAATTGTTCATAAATTAATCGAATGTAATCTGACATGCTATTATTGTTTTTGTAAAATGATGTTATTATATAAACTTGTTAGAGAACCTAAACAATGGACGTTGGATAGAATCGATAATGAATACGGACATAGTGTTGACAATATTGTTTTATCTTGTTTAGAATGTAATTTAAAACGAAGACGCACAAACCAAAATAAATTCGTATTTACAAAACAACTGAAAATTACAAGAATGGAAACAGAATAAATAAGTTATTCATTCGAAATTATTATAAATAATTATAATAATGGATTATTATGAATGGAAATGGACTAAAGGTGAACCATATGATAAGTCTCTCAGACAACGTAACTCTGACGACTCGGTTTTAGAAAATAATGAATATATTGATAATGTCGAAAAGTCTGCATATTCAGCATCATTAAATCACGATGAAAACACGTGGGATGTTTTAAATAATAATAGATTTACAAATAAAAAAGAATTTACAGAACAAAAATTGTCAGAACGCCAATCCATATGTCAGTCAAACCTAAATCCTTATATGTGTAATAATAATTACGTAGATGATGTTGTAAATAGAGATGCATTTTTAAAACCGATATCAACATTTATCGAAAAAGAGAAATAATAATCATTAAATAAATAAGTATTTAAACAAACCCGAATTATTAATACAACCATATTATGCTAAAACCTGTAAATTATATAACACAAAACAATTTATTATTAAATAATTTAATTGATTTCTATAAAAATGAAGATGCTTTAAATAAAATGTTAAATATTATTACTGGAGAAAATAAAATATCTTTGAGGATTGTCGATTGGTTCTCAACAAATTACGCGAAAAAATATTACACAATTTATTCAATTAATAACGATATTTCTAAAAGATTTAAGGTTTATGTTGACTACAAATTAAAATTAAAAGCTTATTCAAAAAGAAGGTTTGACCCTTTTTGTAGATGGGACAGAATAAGTATTCCATATAAAAATAATACCAGTATTGAAACAACCATAGGTCAATTAAATTTTTTTAAATGGGCAATCGAAAATAAAGTTATCGAATATATAGAACAAAATTATGATGATATTGAAACAGATATGAATTGTCGTAATAGTACATCAAGAAGAAAAGATATTGTAGACAATTCAAAAACTCGTAAAAAAAGAGAAGAATTGTCAATTTCAGCTACCAAAAGTATTAAAAAGGAAAAGGTAGAAATTGTAGTCCAATTTAATTAGTTAATTTTATATAAATATAAATATAAATATAAAATTAATAAAATATCAATGGGTAATACTCAATCAATAAATAAAACGAATTTTGAAGATATTCAACAATTATTGTCAACAAAACCAGGACAATATCTATTAATTAATACTTTAAAAAATGAGGAACAATATTGTTTAATACCAACTACATTACCATACGATAAGGAAGAAACCATTATTAACGAACATATTAAAAAATACAATAAGGATATCAAAATTATTATTTATGGGAAAAATTGCAACGACGACACAACAATACAAAAATATAAACAATTATATTTACTCGGATTTTACAATATATACATTTATATAGGAGGATTATTCGAATGGTTATTACTTCAAGATATTTATGGTTCGTCTGAATTTCCAACGACTTCAAAACAACTTGATTTATTAAAATATAAATCTTAAACATTTTTTTCTCTTTATCTAATAATAATGTCTGGATTAACTGGTTTTAATGTTGGATACTCAAATACATTTGGTGGTGATAAATCATATGTAGACATATCATACATATTTAACCCTAGAACTTCAAGCACGAATGTTACAAACACAAATATGTTTTATAAACAATCAGGTGCTGTTTATACCGATATATCCAACGTATTTTTAAAATCGTCAACTAATGGCGCAACTGGTATAAGTTATGAGGTAATTTCTGTAACAAATTTTTACGACCCGTTATCGACTAGTTATGTTGATATAGGCGATTTATTTCAACCATATTATAATGATATTTCTTTTGCGAATATCACATCAACCGTATCATCTGGATTAATTATGTATAAATATATTAATGGTGTTAAATTTATAAATTCAGGAAACGCAAATTATACAGGAAGATTTAAATTCCCGACTCCATCTGGAAACACAACAGGTAAATTCACAATAAATTTTGCGTGTGTTGGCGGTGGAGGTGGTTCTAATAATGGTGGTGGTGGTGGTGGTTCTATAATAATTGGTAGTGCGGATATGTCGTATAATTTTTTGTATTATTTTGGTATAGCAAATGGATTAAAGGGGACTGGTGGTAATACCTTTTTTAGAGCAACCCAATTCTCTAGTGATATGTCGTATAATTTTATGGCTAATGGAGGTGTCCAAGGTATAAACGGAAAAGGAGGAAACGGAGGATCAGTTCAGATTAATATTATGTCAGGAATTTCTTGCACAATTAATTATATAAGTAGTGGAGGAGGTGGTGGAGGAGGGTATGATACATCAGGTAATCTTGTTGGTGCTGCTGGTTCAGCAGGGGCATATACTATAAATGGCTCAGTAACTGTTGTATCTGGAGGACCCGGACAATCAGGCACCGGTTGTATTCTTGCTAGTGGTTCTTCTGTCAATTATGTAGGTGGTAATGGAGGAGGTAATTATTCTGATCCGTCGGGTGCGTATGTTTCGTTTAATAGTATTCCAGACCAAACGATTAATTATTTTGGTGGTGGAGGGGGGGGTAATAGTTATGTGCCCACCCCGGGTCCATCTTACGATGGGTTCCCAAGTAATTATCCGACAAATACATGGATACAAGGTGGAAGTGGAGCAACAACTAGTTCAGGTTCTTCATCTATTGATACTACTCAGTATGGAGGTGGTGCTGGCGCGTCTCGTGTACACGGCACTAGTGGTTCTGCTGGTTCAGGATATTTATTATTTTGGTGGAATTATCCATTAACATAACCCATATTGAATTATTAAATTGATAAAAAAATTCCAACTACTCTAACTACTATATCACTACTTTACTACTATTTTAATTCATATATAATCCGTAAATAATTTATTGTTTAATAATTTGATGGATTTGACATATCCAATCGTTTAGTTGTGAGACGTTTTCATAAATATCTACATTTCCGTTCAATACTATTTTATCGCATTCTAATATGTCTACCATATTATTATGA
>Ga0194044_10000123_pt1 | contig 32166 bp, 25 predicted proteins | sample JunL4417m_MetaG_FD_155460 | JGI IMG/M metagenome (GOLD analysis project Ga0194044, IMG submission 155460) | Anoxic zone freshwater microbial communities from boreal shield lake in IISD Experimental Lakes Area, Ontario, Canada - Jun2016-L442-17m | ecosystem: Environmental > Aquatic > Freshwater...
CGCTTGAGGAAGAGGTCGTTGACGATCAGCGGATCCTTGAGGAAGGCGAAGTTGCGTTCGATGCCGTGCTGCTCCTTGTAGGCAGTGAGCACCTCGCAGGAAGTGTGCGCCATCTCACCGGCATGCGGCACGTTGGTCAGCAGCACGAAGCAGCCGGCCGCCTGCCTGAGCCGCTCGACCTCTTCTGCGCGCTCCACGAGGCGGCCTTCGATCACGTAGCGGGTCTTGGCCACCTTGCGCTCCCCGTTCTTCGGCGGCCGGCCGCGCGCGTAGGTGAGCCGTTCACTGACCGTGCACTCGCAGAAGTGGTAGCGTGAAGCGTCGCCGGCCAGCTTCGCGGCGGCGGCCTCGGCGTCCGCGCGGCAGAAGTACTCGACCTTGCCGGCTGCTTTCAGGGCCTCCCCGGCCTGCGCCAGCGATGCCGTGAGCGCCCGGTCGAGCTTCTTCTGGCGGCGCTTGTCGCCGGCGTCTGAGTGCACGACGACTGCCCGGTAGAGGCGCTCATCGATGGTCACCGCCTTCTCGCAGAGGCGGTAGGCCGCCGCTTTGCGAGTGCCAGTGGAGGGCGCCGGCGGCGGCCCTGCGCTCCAGGGGCCTTCCTCGACTGCTTCCGCGACCACTCTCTCGGCCTCTGCGTAGGTGAAGGGCAGGCGCGTGATGAAGAGGTTCTCGCCGAGGGCCGCAAGGTTTCCCGGGGTCACCATGGCCGCGTCGGCGACGTAGACGAAGGCGCCTTCCCCGAGGCCGTGCTTTGCCATGTGCTTCGAGAGGCTCGTGAGCACGGCGTTGTTCACGGTCTTGTCCGAAGCGTTGCCGTCCGCGCAGCCCCCAAGGATGGGGATGTTGCGCCCCGCGCAGAGCATCTGCAGGAGGAACTGCTTGAGGTCGGGGCGCAGGTCCTTGGAGTAGCCGTTGGTGACGCTCAGCCTCTCAGCGCCCTCCTGCTCGCCGTCCGCCTCCCGCGCGGCATACTCTCCCCAGACGCTCACCGAGGTGGTATCGAAGTGCAGGTGACGCAGGTCGACCTCGGCGGGAAAGGCCGCGGCCGCGCCGAGCGCGACCTGCGAAAAGAGCTGCCCGGCGCCGCACTCGTATATCGCGTCCAGGGCGCGCCCCAGAGTGGTGTCGTTGAAAGCGCCCGGGCTCACCTGCTTCCCGAGAAGCAGCTCCGTATCGACTGAAGCGGCGAACCTCTCCAGGCGGTAGAGGGGGCTCCTCCCGGAGAGCGTGTCGAGGATCATCAGCTTGACCACGCTGCCGAGGTCGACGGCCATCTCCGTGGGCGCCGCCGCGTTGATCACCGCGGCCACTCCCATGCGTTCCAGGAAGGCGGCCACCAGGGGCAGGTGCTCCGCCTGACTGATCTGCATCTCGTTGAGCACCGATCTTGCGTCGCTCATGGCTCACGTCCCTTCCTGCGGGAACAGTCCTTGACCCTGCGTTTTCGGCCTGCCTTCTGTGCGGCGGAGGAGGGCAAAGGTCCGAGGCGCTGCGCCCTCGCTGATCGCCGTCCGCGCGGCGGCAGGGCAACGTCAGAGGCTCGGTCCTTGACTAGTGTGCACAGTACATACTATCTTGCACTAATCATGAGAGATGCAACAGCAATCCTGAAAGCACTGCGGGGACTCGAAGAGGGCAGGCGCCGCCTGATGGACGCCCTCCTGCGCGGCGAGGAGATGGCCGTGGGCACGCTGCGCAAGGCGCGGCGGCCCTGCGGCAATCCGCGCTGCGGGAAGTGCGCCGCGGGGCCCTCGCACGAGCAGGTCGTGTTCTACTACGCGACGCCGGAGGGCAGGCGCACATCGTCCTTCGTGCGCCGCGCCGAAGAGGCGCGCTTCGAGCAAGCGGCGCGGCGCTACGCCGACTTTCGCGCGAACCTGCGGGCGCTCAGGCGCCTCGATGCCGAGGAGCTCGATCTGCTTGGTGCTTTGAAGGCGAGCAGGGCGCTTGATCCGGGTGGCCGCAAAGCCTGATTCGGTGCGGCCTTCCGGCGTCCCGGGAAGCTATCCGGGCGTGGCCGGGGACGTGCGCAGCGCCGGCGCTGCGAAGGGCTGATCGCCGGCTCTGGGAAACTCAAGAAGAGCGGGGCAGCAGGGTGGGGAATGTGTGGCAGGCGATGAGGGTCATTATCTTCAGAAGGTGGGTCGACCGAAAGGTCGACCGGGCCTTCGTCGTGAATAACGACCCGAACCGCCGCAGGCGATGAGGGTCATTATCTTCAGAAGGTGGGTCGACCGAAAGGTCGACCGGGCCTTCGTCGTGAATAACGACCCGAACCGCCGCAGGCGATGAGGGTCATTATCCTCAGAAGGCCCGACGAACCTCAACGCACCGGGCTTTGGTCGTTTTCAGGGCTCATCGTGACGAAGTGCCCAGTGAGAAGCCGAGCCGCTTCAAGGCCAGCGCCACACGGGGAAGACACGGCGGTCAATCAGAGAGCGGGGGAACTGCCTCTGGCCACGGAAGGCTGGTCGCGGTAAGGTAAATACTCTCCTCAGGTGGGCCCTACGGGAAGGTCGCGATGCACCAGCAGTCGTTTGCCGAGTACATGCGGGTGTTCGACCGGTGCGCGCGAGCGTATATCCCCGCCGACGCCGGTGGGTGGGACGCCCTGTACGAGGCGCTTTACTCGCCGTTGGACCCGTATCGGATCCCGGCGGGCGAGGCCCAGGCGCTGCAGTTCGGATGCCTCAGTCAGGTCTTCTCCCACCACTACGCCCACAGCGAGTTCTACCGCACGTTCTGCCAGGAGCGCGGCGTGTCTCCGCGTGACATCAAGGGATCAGATGACCTCGAGCTGATCCCGCTCATCCCCGACGCCTTCTTCAAGGATTATCCAGAAGGCCGCGAGTTCGCCCTCTGGCTGGGCCATGTCCACACCGGCAAGCTGCCGCGCGTGGTCATCAGGGGCCAGTCGCCGACGTTCGATGAGGTTCTCGGCGCGTTCAACTCGGCGGGCATGTGCGTGTCGTACAGCAGCGGCACCGGCGGGCGGCACACCTTCATTCCGCGGGATCGGCGCACCTTCATGGCTTCCGAGTACGCCCTGGCCAAGTCGGCGCTCGCCATGGCGTACCCCAGCTGGGACCCCTCCGTCGACGGTTACCTGCTCCTGCCGAATCCGCGCAAGACCTATCTGTATGCCGGCAGGGTATCGACCATCTACTTCGACTTGATGAGCGATGTGCAGTTGGCCATCGACCGGGAGATCACTACCGATCTCCTCCGTCTGGCCATGTTCCAGCAGGCTGGGCTCAAAGGGCGGATGGTCGGCTTGGTGAAGAGGCGGCAGAGCCACCGGATGATGCACCGGATCACGGACTGGCTGGACCGTCACCAGAGATCCGGGGAGCACTTCTTCATGACCGGCGCTCCCTTCATCCTGTCCGAAGTCATGAGGTCCCTCAAGGAGCAGGGTCGCAGCCTCGATCTCAACGGACAAGGAACGATCGTCACCGGTGGTGGGTGGAAGACGAACGAAGACGTCCGCGTGCCGTCCGCCGAGTTCCGCGGGCGGGTGGCCGAGGTCCTCGGCATTCCCCCCGAGCGCTGTTTGGACATCTATGGCATGGTAGAGAGCAACGGCTGGATGGTGCAGTGCCCGGAGGGCCACTACCTGCACGCGCCGTATTCGTACTTCAAGCCTCTCGTACTTGGGGACGATCTCAAGCCGGTGGGCTACGGAGAGTGGGGACGTTATGCCTTTCTCGATGGGGCCGCGCTCAGCTATCCGGGTTTCATCATCACCGGTGACGTGGTGCGCATGCTGGAGCACTGCCCGGTCTGCGATCGTCCGGGGCCGGTCCTGGAAGCGGAGATCAAACGGGCCTCCGGGCAGGACATTCGAGGCTGCGCCGACGAAGTCCGCCGGATGATGGCCGTGGATATGGGGGGCTAGAAGTGGCTGCGAACACCTGGCGTTATGCCTTCACCCTGTTCTGTTTGGTCAAGGTCTACCTCTCGAGCCCCCGCTACTTCAGGAGGCTGCGTCACATGCAGCCTGGGGAAGAGAGATACGCCCGCCCCGCGCGAAGCTACGAGCTGCCGCCGTACGATCCCGGCATGCGGCAAAGCGCCTCGCACGAGAGGTACCTGCGGCCCACGAGGTTCTGCGACTGCCGCTCTCCCCAGATCGTGGCGCTGGCCCACTCGCTGGGCGCCTACCAGTTGCCTGACCGCGAGTATGCCAACGGCGCCTTCGAGCTCGTCAAGGAGAAACTGCACCTGGAGGCCTGCCCCATCGACGGGGTCGAGGAGACCTTGCACCGCGGCACCGGCACGTGCTTCCAGCTCATCTCCGTGTTCATCGCTCTCTGCCGAGCCGCCGGCATCAAAGCTCGATACAAGGTGTTCTCCAGCACCATGCTCCCCGCGTGGCGCGAGTTGACGATGGACGTGGATCCCCTGGTCAAGCAGTGGCATGACTCCATGGGGTACTTGATGGCAGAAGGCGAAAGCGAAGCTCTCATCGACGGTCGCTGGGTGGTGGCCCACGTTGGTCCCACCGCTGAGGAACAGGCTTCGGCGGGGATCCCGGTCACTCGCTTTGGTGAAGACGCTATCGGCGTCTGGTTCTCGGCGCCCGCCGCTTCGATCAGAATCCTCGAATCGCTGCCTGCCGGGCTTGGCCCCGGCAGCAGGATCCTGAACCGCATCGCGCCCGGTTCGATGGAGCGTGTGAGCGTCGGCGTGCAGAACCAGGGACGGATCGGCAGGCGGATCGTCGAGGAGGCGGGGGGAGTAGCGGCCTATGACGCGATGGCCCGCGCCCGGCGCGGCGCCGACCTTCCCAAGCTGCGGCTTGGGGAGATGAAGGAGATAGTCTTCAGGGAATGAGCAGAGACGACCGCACAGTCAGAGTCGCATGATCACTGTGCTCGTGGCTCTGATGGTCGTTCTCTTCCCGATCCTGCCGCTCCACGTGGGGAACCGCCATCCCCTGGTGGACAGGATCGGGGCAGTGGTCATCTGTTACGCCGCCGGACTCCTACTCGGCAGCCGCCGCGTGCTCCCGTCGAGCGCCGCGTCAGTCGGGGACGCGGTGAGCTCCGTCGCCGTTCCCCTCGCCTTGTGCCTGATCTTCTTCTCGCTCGACCTGCGCAAGTGGTCGAAGCTTGGGCGAGTGATGCTGCGTGCCCTCGCCCTCGAGGTCGTCTCGGCGCCGGTGTTCACGTTCGTGGGTTTCGTCCTGTTTCGCAGCGCCCTCGGCGACGTTACGGGCAAGCTGGGCGGATGTATGTCGGGGTGGACGCAGGCATGACCATCAAAGTGGCGGCTATCGCCGATGCCCTGCACGTGAGTCCAACGCACGACGTCGCCTCAAACACCTCGGACATCGTGGTGTCCGCTCAATTGACGAATGCAACACAGGGCCCCGATGCTCTCGAATCGTGACGTGAACGGCAGTTCCGGCGATGAAGGCGCCCCTGGAACCTTCGTCGTGTTGCCCGCGGGCGCTCGACTCAGCGTCCTGCCTCGGGAAAGAATCATCGGACCCACATCCGGTGCAGGAGATCCCGGCCACCTGCTCGCGATCAAGGACTTGGTCTCCCGTTGCCGTCACCTGAGCTTCCGTGATGCTATCATGTTGCCTCACGGGACTCCGACTCTGCAGGTGATCCGCATGCTCCGCACTCGGCTCCGGCTGGACACTCCGCGCGACTGCTCTGGCGAGGCGCCGGCCCGTGACGGCCCGCCGCAGGCCGTCGGGCGTCACTAGGATCGGCCGCCCGGCGGATGCTGACACTCGCCCGCAAGAACCTGCTCAAGGAGAAGGGGCGGCTGGCCATCTCCATCGGAGGGGTTGCCTTTGCCGTGGTGCTGATCATCCTGTTGCGCGGTATCTACGTCGCCTACGAGACCAAGGTGGGCGGCTACTACGAGGCCATGGGCGTCGATGCCTGGGTGCTTCGGCGAGGCTGCGCGGATCTCCTGATGTCCCACTCAGTCCTACCCGAAGAGCTGCAGGCTGAACTGAAGAACACGGAGGGCGTGGCGGACGTTACCCGCTACCTTGCGCGCCAACTGGGCTTCAGCATCAAGGGAGACGATGTCGTGCTCTACCTGGTGGCCTTCGATCCGAAGGGCCCAGGGCCGGGACCGGGCCCCGTTCGGATGGAGAGCGGGACGCGTGACATCACCGAGGACGAGATCATCGTGGATCAGGTGTTCGCGCGCAAGAACGGCCTGCACCTCGGCGATGTCCTTTCCATCGACGACGAGACGCTCAAGGTGGCGGGGATCAGTTCCGGCGGGGACCTCGTAGTCTTCCAGTACGGCTTCGTCACCATGAACCGAGGGCGCACGCTGCTCGGGGCGGACGAGATGGTCAATGCCTTCCTCCTGACCTTCTCGCCGGGCGCCTCTACGGCCGACGTCTTTGCCCGGGTGAACGCGATCGATCCGGATGCCATCGCCATGACCGTTCCCGCCGTCATAAAGGCGAACCGGCGTGTCATCAACGAGAGCTTCCTGCCGGTGCTGGGCGTGCTGCTCATGATCGGCTTCCTGATCGGCGTATCGGTGATCGGGTTGACGATTCACTCGGCAGTTCTCGAACACCGCCGCGAGTACGGCGTGCTCAAGGCGGTGGGAGCTCGACTCAGGCAGATGTTTGTGGTCGTGGCGGTGCAGGCGCTGGTCTCCGCGGCGGCCGGCTACGCGGTGGGGATCGGCATAGCTCTGCTTGCCGCTCGCGCGGCCGTGCTCTGGGTGCCGCAGTTCATCACCAGGATCCAGGTCTCGGATGTGGCGCTGGTCGGCGTGGCCGCTCTCCTGATGGGCCTGATCGCCGCCGTCATACCCCTGCGCAAGATCGCGCGCGTCGACCCGGCGATGGTCTTCCGCTCGTGAGCGACGCCTCACTCCTCGCGCTTCACGGGGTCGGCCACGTGTTCGGCAAAGGGCCGTTGACCGTGCAGGCTCTGAGCGACATCGATCTGAGGCTGGATCCCGGCGAGGTCGCGCTCATCATCGGTCCCTCCGGATCGGGGAAGACGACGCTGCTCATGATTGCGGGAGCGATGCTGTCGCCGACGCATGGCGAGGTGATGTTGGAGGGCGCGTCTCTCGCCGGCCTTCACAACGTCGGTCTGGCGCGCTTGCGCCTGCGGAGTATCGGCTTCGTCTTCCAGTCGTTCAACCTGTTCCCGGCGCTCAACGCCCTGGAGAACGTCGCTCTGCCGGGCTCGCTGGCCGCCATGTCGCGGCGCAAACGAAACCGCCGCGCCGCGCTCCTCCTTGAGCGGCTCGGGCTCGGCGCGCGCCTGTCGCACCGTCCCGAGGAACTGTCCGCCGGGGAGAAGCAGCGCGTGGCCATGGCGAGGGCGCTCATGAACGATCCGCCGCTGCTGCTGGCCGACGAGCCTACGGCCAACCTGGACTCCGTCAGCGGACGGCAGATCCTCCAGCTCTTCCGCGAGATCGCCTCGGAGGAGGGTCGAGGAGTCCTCGTCGTGACGCACGACGCGCGGCTCATCGAGGGGGGCGGGCGGGTGCTCCGCCTCGTGGACGGACGCCTGGAGTAGAGGGCGGCTCAGACGAGCTGCCGCTCGGCCAGGCGCTTGAACAGCCCCGGCCGGGCCATGAGGTCGTCGTAGCTGCCCTGCTGCGCGACGCGGCCGTCCTCCAGCACGTAGATGCGGTCGGCCGCCCTGACGGTGCTGAGGCGCTGGGCGATCACGACGCGCGTCGCGTTGAGCGCCTCGAGGCTCTGCATGACCTTGGCCTGGGTGCGGTTGTCCAGGGCGCTCGTGGCCTCGTCGAAGAGCAGGATGGCGGGCTTCGTGCTCAGGGCTCGTGCGATCAGGAGGCGCTGACGCTGACCGCCGGAGAGCGTTACGCCGCCCTCGGCGACGTAAGTGAACATGCCCATGGGCATGGCCTCGATGTCGTCGCCCAGACCGGCGGCGCGGGCCGCCTCCCAGATCTCATCCTGGGTGAGCTGCGCGGCCCCGGCGATATTGAGCTGGATCGAACCCGAGAAGACGCGGCCGTTCTGCAGCACGGTGCTCATCTGGCGGCGCAAGGCGCCGAGGTCGAGCGTGCGCAGGTCCTGCCCGTCGTAGTGGATCTGTCCGGCCTCGGGGGTATCGAAGCCGAGGAGCAGGCGGAAGAGGGTGGACTTGCCGGCGCCGGAAGGGCCGACGATGGCCACGAACTCGCCGGGCCGCACCTCCAGAGAGAGGTCGTGGAGCGTGGGCTGCGCCTCCGGGTCGTAGGAAAAGGTGATGTGGCTCATCTCGATGTGGCCGCGCAGCTCGCCGGGGTCGGCCTTGGTATCGTCGACCTCGGGCGTGGCCTCGAGGATGGGCCTGGTGCGCTCGTAGAGCGGGGCGGCCATGGTGAGCGAGACGAGCGCCATGCTCATCGCGAGGAGCCCGGCGAGGAGCTGGGCGAAGGCGGCCGTGTACGCCATGAACTGGCCGGTCTGGAAGCTGCCGCTCACGAAGAAGAAGAAGACGGCGAAAGCGCCGGCGGAACAGACCAGCGGGAAGGCGGCATTGAAGACGCTGCCCACGATGCCGATCCTCGCGGCCCTGAGCGTGTGGCGCGTCATCTCGACGAAGCCGTCGCTCCAGCGCGCGAAGGCGCGTTCTTCCGCGCCCGTGTCGCGCAGCTTGGCGACCGCCGAGACGAGCTGGAGGACGACGCCCGAGAGCTGGCCCTGACGGGCCAGGACGAGGCGTCGCTCACGCAGTTGCGCCAGAGCGGTGATGAGCGACACCGCGAAGGCGATGGCCATCAGGATGAGAGCAAGCAGCGCGAGCTGTGCGTTGTAGGTGAGGATCAACACCAGGTTCACGAGTGAGAAGACGGCGCCGAACAGCGAGCCCAGCACGCTGTTGAAGACGATCGCGCTGATCTGGTTGATGTACATGACCCTCGTGGAAAGGTCGCCGGCGGTGAACTGGCGGAAGAACGAGGGTGGCAGCGCGAGCAGCCTGTCCCAGAGCGCCGCCTGGAGCTCGTTGTCCATGCGCGTCTGGACGCGCACTGTGGTCACGCCGCGCGTGTAGGAGAACACGCCGAGGGTGACCGCGAGCACCAGGAGCACAGCGGCGATCTGGGTCAGCCCGGTGCTGTTCCCCGCGGGGACGACGTAGGTGAACACCACGTTGGTGAAGATGGGCACCGCGAGCCCGATCAGCGCCGCGAGCAAACTGAGCAAGCCGATGGCGACGATGTCGCGGCGGTTGCCGCGCAGCACGTAGGCGAGGATGTCGCGGCCGCGCAGAGGGCGCTCGGGCAGGGGGCGGTAGAACATGTAGCCGGCCGGCTTGAGCGTCGCGGCAAGGGCCGCGTCCACGGCGAGGGGCTGCGGCGAGCCCGGGACGTGTGCGCGGTAGCTCTTGGACGAGGCGGGGAGAAGAGCCACGGGCGCGCCGTCGGCAGCGCTGAAGCCCAGCAATGGGCCGCTGTCTCTGCGCCACCATTCGCCGTCGAGCTTGATCACCCGGTAGCGCACGTGAGAGGCGCGGGCGATCGCCGACACGGGCTCGTAGATCCTGCCCTTCCAGCTGTCGGGCGGCGGGTGGAAGCGCGCCCCGAGCCGCCCGCCGATGATCCTGCAGGCACGCAGCAGGTCGTCCTCGTCCACGCCCTCCGTGCCGGGCGCGATGGCGTCGAGCACACTCGCCTGGCGGGCCAGGGTGTTCGCGAACGCCTGCTGGAGCACCGCTTCGCGAAGCTGCAGTCGCTCCAGCTCGGCCTCTTCTTCGCGCTGGTAGCGCGCCGAGAGGCCCTGCATGAGCAGGTCGAGCAGGTCGTCCAAAGGGGCGAGCCCGGGCTCGCCGCGCAGTGCCTGAGCGAGATGCACGACGTCGCAGGCGACGGCGTCGTGCGCCTCGAGCCACGTGTCGCTGGTGAGAGGAACCCAGCCGCGGGCCGCGTCCAGCGGCATGGCCGGGTCGGAGACGAGCAGCGCCCGACCGTGGGTCACGCGTACGCAGGCCGCGCCGCCGCGGGCGGTCAGCGACTCCCCCTCGGAGAGCGAGAGACTCGCCCCCGGGGTGGCCGCACGGCTGGCGTACGGGCGTCGCGCCTCCGGCAGGGCGGCGCTAAGAGTCTCCGCCCACTCCGAGAGCGCGAGCACGGCGAGGAGCCGCTCCTCGGGATCCGCCAGCAGCGCCGACACCTCGGGGCGCGAGAGCGGCACGATCGTGGCCGTGCCCGTCGGCACGGCGAGCAGCGCCATGCCGTCGGCGCCCAGGGCACCGGGCGAGACCGGGCGCCCGGAGATGAACTGGCCCGGCCCGGCCTGGGCTACGTGGTGCCGGGCGCGAGGCTCTCCTCCGGCATCGACGTTCACGGCAAAGACATCGATGTCGCCGGCGATGACGGCCCAGTACTGGTCGCGGTCGTCGAGCAGCCACGGCTGGTTGCCCTGCAGCTCGACGTCGTCGCGGCCGGCGAGCCACGAGCTCTCGTCGGCGGGTGGTCTACTCGCGGACGAGGGCGGCATACACTCCCTCCTGCTCCAGCAGCTGATCGTGCGTGCCACGCTCCACAACGAGGCCGTTGTCGAGGACCACGATCTCGTCGCAATCGCGGATCGTGCTCAGGCGGTGGGCGATGATGAGGCACGTGCAGCCGCGGCGGCGCAGGGCGCGGTCGATCCGCTCTTCGGTCACGGGATCGAGGGCGCTTGTAGCCTCGTCGAGGATGACGATGCGTGGGTTCACAGCCAGGGCGCGCGCGATCTCGAGGCGCTGGCGCTCGCCGCCGCTGAAGTTGACGCCTCCCTCCGCGATGGGTCCGGAGAACCCCCCGCGGCGGCTCGCCAGAACGTCCCGCGCACAGGCGTCGTCGGCGGCGCGCAGAACCCACTCCTCGGGCACGGTCGTGTCCCACATCGTGAGGTTGTCCGTGCCGCTCCCGGCGAACAGGTAGATGTCCTGGCTCACGCGCGACACGGATCCGACCATGACCTCGCGCGGTATCTGCTCGCGCGGCCTGCCGTCGAAGAGGATCTCCCCTTCCCACGGCTCGAAGAGGCCGCAAACGAGGTTGGCGATGGTGGTCTTGCCGCTGCCCGAACCTCCGACGATCGCCACGCGACGGCCCGGTCGTACGACGAGATTGAAGTCGCGGATCAGGGGCGCCTCGAGCGGGCTGTACCCGAAGGAGAGGCCGCGGATCTCGAGGTGGCCGTCGAGCTTGGGCGTGGCCTCGATGCGGGACGGGGCGGAGGACCTGCCTTCGAGTTGAGGGTCGATTGGCGCCTTGAGCACGTCGTCCAGACGGTTCATGTCGCCGTGTGCCTCCTGTACGGTACCGCCGAGGGTGACGAGTGTCGCGAACGGCGCGATGAAGGCGGCCATCAGCGCCATGAAGGCGGCCAGCATGCCGACCGTCAGTTGGCCCTGGATGACGAACCAGGCGCCCCAGGTGAGCATGATCAAGGCGTTGAACTGGCCGAGAAAGACGGGCACGGAGTTGAGGAGCTGCGTCTTGACGCCGAGCGTCTGGGTGGCGTCGACCACGGCCGCCTGGAACCCGCCGAAGCGGGCGAAGAAGCTGTCCTCCATGCCGCTGGCTTTGATGGTCTCGATCATCTGCAGGCCGGCCATCGTGGTGCCCGTGAGCTTGCCCGCCTCCTGCAGCATGCGCCGGTTGGCGTCGGTGCGGCGCCGCGAGACCACGCGCAGGGCGACAAGGTTGAGGGCGGCGACGAGGATGCCGGTGAGCGTGAGCGGCCACGAATAGGCGCCCATCATGGCGAGGTAGAAGACCAGCGTGAGCAGCGTGATCACCGTGGTCGCGAGCTGGCCCGAGAGCAGCGTGGCGACGATGTCGTTGAGGGCCACGCGGCTGCCGATCTCGCCGGCGTAGCGCTGCGAGAAGAACTGCACCGGCAAACGCAGTACGTGCCAGAAGAAGCGGCTCGACGTGGTCACGGAGAGCTTGACCTGCAGGCGCAGGAGGTAGATCTGCTGGAGCCAGGTGAGAAACGCGACGACGGCTGCGGTCGCGACCATGATGCCGAGCAGGGGGACCACCCAGGACGTGATGCCCTGCACGAGGTAGCTGTCCACGAAGACCTGGGTGAACACCGGCGAGATCAGCGCCGGGATCACCAGCGCCAGCCCGGCGAGGATCACGAAGGCGAGGCCCCCGCGAGAGGTCGCGAGGCGCGGCAGCAAGGCCGCGACCAGGCTCGGCGGCCGGCCGCCGGTCTGGAAATCCGGTCCCTTCTCGAAGAGCAGCGCCACGCCCGTGTAGTCCTCGCCGAACTCCTCGTAGGTCACCCAGCGAGGCCCCCCGGCGGGGTCGTTGAGGAAGATGCGGTTCTTGCCGAAGCCCTCGACGACCAGGAAGTGGCTGAACTTCCAGAACACGATGAAGGGCGGCTTGCGGCGCCGCAGCTCCGCGACTTCAAGCCGCCAGCCGCCCGCCTCGAGGCCGAGGGCGCGCGCCGCCTTGAGGATGCTCGTGGCCTTGCTGCCGTCGCGCGAGACGCCGCAGCGCACGCGCAACTCTTCGAGCGGCACGTAGCGGCCGTTGTACGCGAGGATGATGCCGAGGGCGGCGGCGCCGCACTCCACAGCTTCCATCTGGAGGACCGTCGGGGTCCGCACCCGGCGGTACGGCTGCTCCATCAGTCCCCGCCGCCCAGGAATCGACTGAGCCCCGGGAAGGCGTACGTGATCGGCGGGTCCTCAGACAGCACGATGCGGGCGCTGCACGCGGTCCCGGAGGAGATCTTCGTGTTGGGACCGCGCGACGACGACCACGCGTAGCCGCTGGGGTTGCCGGGCGCCTCGATCAGCCTCGCCTGGACGCGCAGCGTCGGCCCGGCGGCCGAGAACTGCTGCACCAGGTAGTCGTTCTGCAGGACGGCGGCCATGCTCTCGGGGGTCGACGGCAGTATGGCCACGAAGATGACCACACCGCGCAGATAGCCGTACTCCTCGACGTTGACGGTGGACGGGATGATCTGCGCCTTCTGACCGGGCCTGACCTTCTTGCCGACCTCGTCGGGAAGATAGAGCGTCACCAGGAGGGGCTCGTCGGTGGGCTCGATGCTGACGAGAGGCGCTCCCGGTGCCAGGTACTGCCCCGCGTAGGCTTGCAGGGAGTCGACGACGCCCGAGTATGCCGAGACGACCTCGGCCGGCGCGGACGGCCCCGCGGCCTGCGAGTCGGAAACGGCGATGGTGGCGACCGTCTGCCCGACGCTGACGCGGTCGCCGAGGCCGACGTCAAGCTTCGCCAGCTGGCCCGCGTACGGAGTGACGACGCGCAGCGTGTGGCCGCCGCGCAGCAGCATCCCCTCACCGCTGACCGTGGTGGCAAGCTTGCCGATGGAGGCCCACACTACGGCCGTGATGATGAGCGCGGCGACCGCGCCAAGCGTCAGCCAGGCGCGCGGATGCGTGACGGTCACGAGTCGGTCGAGCTCGTCGATGTCGTTGAGCCGGGCGAGCGCCTCGTGCCTGAAGAGAGTGTTCTTATCCGTGCGCGGCATGGTGTTCGCCCACCTCCCTGGTCACAGGTCCAAGCATACGTCATTTGGAGCGCAGGGTTCGTTCACCCGCCGGACGCGGCGCCGGCGGCCCCGCGCATCCGCGCTGCGCTTCGTGAGCGCACGGCGCCCCGGGTTGCGTAGTTCGCATTCCTCGCGGCATGGGCCACGAATCGTGCGGCAAACCTCGCGGTCAGGTTGCGAACCAGGCACGCAGCGGCCGGCCCTGTGGTACCCTGTCGCCCAGCGAAGAAGGAGGCCCCGTGGCCAGGGCGAGAGCGACGTATCTGTCGGAGCGCGAGAAGGACTTCCTCCACGAGAAGACCCTGGAGGTCCTCGAGAAGGTCGGCGTGGCGTACAACACGCCGCAGGCTATCGAGCTGCTGGCGGCGGCCGGGGCCGAGGTGGACCGGGAGGCGCTCACGGCGAAGCTCACCTGGGACATCATCGAGCCGTGCCTGAAGACCGTGCCGCAGAAGGTGCTGCTCGCCGGGCGCCGGCCGGAGGACGACCGGGTGCTGGGCGAATGGCCCCTGCACACGACCACCGACGGCATCCAGACCTACGTCTACGACGATCTCAGCGGCCGGCGCCGCGAAGGCACGGCGGCCGATCTCGAGACCTTCGTCAGGCTCGGCGATGCGCTTTCGGAGGTCGACGCCATCTGGCCGTCCCCCCAGGCCAGCGACATCGACCCGTACATGCTGCCGGTCAAGTTCGCCGAGCTCACGATCCGCAACACGAGCAAGCACGTGCAGGACGAGGTCCGCGAGCCCGACCTCGTGGAACCCATCCTCGCCATGTACGAGGCGGCCGCCGGCGCGTCGCTCAGCGAGCGGCCGTACTTCTCGGTGACCAACTGCACCATCGCACCGCTGCAACACGACCGCGACATGACCGAGGCCGCGCTCAAGATGATCAAGCGCGGCGTGCCGATCTTCATCCTGCCGATGCCGCAGGCGGGCACCACCGGTCCCATGACCCTGGCCGGCACCTGCATCGTCAACATGGCCGAGCTGCTCTCGGCGGTGGTCCTCTTTCAGCTCGCCGCGCCCGGCTGCGCGCTCGTTTCCGGGGTCGGCTCGGCGGTCGCCGAGATGCGCACCGGTGGGTACGTCGCGGCCGGCCCCGAGATCGGCCTCATCAACCTGACCTGCCTCGAGATGAGCAAGTACTACGGCCTGCTCACGCAGGCCACCGGCATCTCGGCCGACGCCAAGGCGCCGAACTTCCAGGCCGGTTCCGAAGGCGGCATGACCGGCCTCTGCGCGGCGCTTGCCGGCGCCGACTCTCTGATCGCCACCGGGGCCTTCGACGGCGTGCAGACCGAGAGCCTGGCCAAGGCCGTGCTCGACAACGATCAGCTGGGGGCGCTGCGCCGCTACGTCCGCGAGAGCTCCATCGACGAGAGCACCGCGCTGATGGATGACATCATCGAAGTCGGCATCGGCGGGCACTTTCTGGCGCGCAAGAGCACGCGCGCGTACTCGCGCAGCGAGATCTGGCGGCCGCAGGTGTTTCAGCGCGGCTCGTTCGAGGAGCACCAGGCGCCGGGGCGCTCGCTGATCGAAGAGGCCGTCCAGCGCGCCCACGAGCTGTTGGCGAGTCACGAGGTCGCGCCTCTCGCCGAGGACGCCGCCCGCGAGATCGCCGCGCTCGTGGCGCGTCACGAGGCGGCGCGGCCCTGACGGCGGCGTCCGTTCAGGCGCCAGGCGACGCAGCGAGGGAGGCACGATGGCGAGAGCCCGCCTGACGTACCTCTCCGCGGCGGAGAGGCAGTTCGTCCACGAGCAGACCGTCCACGTCCTCGAGGAGGTCGGCGTCGGCTACAACACGCCGGCCGCCATCGACCTGCTCGAGGAGGCCGGCGCTCACGTCGATCGGGAGCGCCTGCGCGCGCGGCTCCCGTGGGAGCTTGTCGCGCGCTGTCTCGAGACCTGCCCGCGTCAGGTGCGCCTCGCGGGGCGCGCGCCGGGCACGGACGTCGTGCTTGGCGACGGCTCCCTCACCTTCTGCACCGACGGCACCGGCACGTACATGTACGACGACGTCGGCGGCATCCGCAGCGAAGGCACGGCGGCCGCGCTGCGGCAGGTGATGCGTCTCTTCGACGCGCTGCCCGAAGTGGACTACGCGTGGCCCTCGATCTCGGCGCGCGACCTCGATCCGCTGACCGCCGGCCTCGAGATCGAAGCGATCTCGTTGAGCTGCTTCGGCAAGCACCTGCAGGACGAGGTCCGCGAGGTGGCGCACGTCAAGCCGCTGCTCGAGATCCTCGAAGCGGTGGCCGGCGGGTCACTCTGGGACCGGCCCATCTTCAGCACGATCGATTGCACCATCGCCCCGCTGCAGCACGAGCGCGAGATGACGGAGGCGACGATGGCGCTCGTCAAGGCCGGCGTGCCGGTGCTGATCCTGCCCATGCCGCTCACCGGCACGACCTCGCCGATGACCGTGCTCGGTACGAGCATCATCAACATGGCGGAGCTGCTCAGCGCAGTGGTGCTCTTTCAGCTCGCGCAGCCGGGCTGCGGGCTCATCTCCGGGGTGGGCGCAGCGGCCGCCGACATGCGCACCGGCGCCTACCTCTGCGGCGCCCCCGAGGTCGGGCTCATCAATCTGATCTGCATCGAGATGAGCCGTTTCTACGGGCTGCCGGTGACCGGCAGCGCCGTGACCAGCGACGCCAAGGCGAGCAACCTGCAGGCCGGCTCCGAGGGCATGCTCACGGGCCTCGCCGGCGCCCTCGCGGGGGCCGACAGCCTGCTGGCCTTCGGCCTGATGGACGGCGCCGAGACGGTGAGCCTGGCCAAGGTCATCATGGACTGCGACGTCGTAGGCATGATCAGGCGATTCATGCGCGAGGATCCCGTGGACGCCACCACCGCGCTCAGCGGCGACATCGCCGCCGTGGGGGTGGGCGGCCACTTCCTGGGCGCTAAGAGCACGCGGCGGTTCTACCACGCGGGAGAGCTCTGGCAGCCGCGCGTCTTTCAGCGGGCGCCCTTCGAGACCTACGCCGGCAGGAGTCTGGCGCAAGACGCCGCCGCACAGGCTCGGGAGCTCATGGCCGCCCACACTGTGCCGCCTTTGGCGGACGATGTCGTCGCCGAGATCGACCGCGTGATCGAGCGCTACGCACGCAGCGTGGGCGCGCCGCAGGCGCGCGTGCGCTGGCGCGAGCAGTCATGAGCGGCGCTCACGTGAGCATCTCGCGTACTGAGGACATGGCTGCCGTCCGTCGTCTGGGCGTCGCCTGCGGGCTGGAAGACTCCGGGCGCCGCGACGGGCAGGTCGAGGCGGCCTGGGCCGCCTTCGCCGGTGAGAGCCTCGTGGGCGCCATCGTCCTGGAGCGCGATCAGGGTCTGGAGGTGGTCAATTGGATGGCGGTGGACGACGCCTGCCGGCGCCGCGGGATCGCCGGCCGCCTGTATGCGGCGCTGGAGCGCGAAGCGCTGGCCCGCGGCATCACCCGCCTCTGGGTGACGGCGCGCACGCCGGCGTTCTTTCTGTCACAGGGCTACACTGCCGCCCCCCAGGGCGAGGCGCGCGGTATCCTCTTGGGCGAGTGCCCGCGCTGCGCGCAGTTCGGCCGCGGCTGCGAGCCGCAAGCGCTGACGAAACGCATCGACGACAGCGGCCCGCCGGGCGGGCCGCGGAGCGAGGGGGAGACGTGACACGACCGCGACTGAGCTACCTGACCGACGCCGACAAGGAGCTCGTCCACGAACAGACCCTGCGCGTGCTCGCCGAGGTCGGCGTCTGCTACGGCACGCCGACCCTGACGGCGCTGCTCGCCGAGGCGGGCGCGATCGTGGACGCGGAGGCGCTCACCGTCAAGCTGCCATGGGAGCTCATCGAGCATTGCCTGAAGATGCTCCCGCGTGACATCCATCTGGCGGGGCGCGACCCCGCCTACGACTGCTGGATCAACGATCAGGGGATGCTGTATACGAGCGACGGGGCCGCCACCTACATGCTCGACGACCTCAGCGGCGAGCGGCACGAAGGCACCAGCGCCGATCTGGCGACGATGATGCGCCTCTACGACGCGGTGCCCGAGATCGACTTTACGTGGGCGACCATCACTCCCGGCGACATCGACGCGCGCCTCGGTAACCTCGAGATGGCGCGCATCACGTACCAGAATTCCCGCAAGCACCTGCAGGACGAGGTCCGGCGCCCCGATCAGGCGCCCGTGTTCATCGAGATGCTCCAGGCGATCGCCGGGGCGCCGCTTCGCGAGCGCCCGATCTGGTCGGCCACCAACTGCACGATCGCCCCGCTGCAGCACGACGCCGAGATGACCGAGGCGCACATCCTCATGGCGCGGGCCGGCTGCCCGGTCTTCGTGCTGCCGATGCCGCAGATGGGCACCACCGGGCCGATGAGCGTGCTCGGCACGAGCATCCTCAACATGGCCGAGCTGCTGAGCGCGGTGGTGCTGTTCCAGCTCGCGGCCCCCGGGTGCGCGATGGTCTCTGCCGTCGGCTCTGCGGTCGCGGAGATGCGCAGCGGACTGTACCTGTCGGGGACGCCCGAAGACGGGCTCATCAACCTGACCTGCATCGAGATGAGCAGGTTCTACGGGCTGCGCAGCCAGGGCAGCGCCGTGAGCTGCGACGCCAAGGCCTGCGACCTGCAGGCCGGCGCCGAGGGCATGCTCACGGGGCTGGCGACGGCTCTCGCCGGGGCCGACGTCATGCTCGCCTTCGGCCTCCTGGACAGCGCCCAGACGGCGAGCCTCGCGAAGACGGTGCTCGACGCCGACACGGTCAACGCCATCGAGCGCTTTCTGCGCGACGACCCGGTCGACGAGGCGCGAGCGCTGGTCGACGACATCGTCGCGGTGGGCATCGGCGGGCACTTCCTGACGCGCAAGAGCACGCGGCGGTTCTATCGTGCCGGCGAGCTCTGGCAGCCGCGGCTCTGGCGCCGGGAGTCGTTCGAGCACTACGTCGACACTCCGCTGGTGAAGGACGCCTGGGAGCGTGCCCACGAGCTCATCGAGAGCAACGACGTGCCGCCGCTGCCCGAAGACGTGCAGCGGCACGTCGATGCGCTGATCGCCGGCTACCTGCGCAGTCGCGGGTGAGCCGGCCGGGCCGCGCCGGCGAGACGCCGGTGCGGCGAGGCCGGGCGGGGTGAACCCGGCGGTCCAGGTGCTCGAGCGCGTTGACGGGCGTAGCGGTGAGCTGGCGCTGCGTCGCAGCGGCGCCGATCTCGAGGTGATCCTGAACGGCGCCTTTCTCATCTCCACGGCCAACGACGCCTCCAGCCGCGCCATGGTGTCGGCCGCCCTGCCGCACCTCGCCGGCGACGCCCTCGAGGTGCTCATCGGCGGCCTGGGTCTGGGCTACGCGCTCGACGAGGCGCTGGCTTGCGAGCGCGTCGCGCGCGTGACCGTGGCCGAGTACGAGCCCGACATCGTGCGCTGGTTGCGCGCCTACGGGGAGGGGCGCGCGGAGCGCGCCGCCGCAGGCGCGCGCGCCGGACGCGCCTTGATCGAGGTCGTGGACGTGGCCGACGTGCTGGCCGCTCGACCCGGGGGCTTCGACCTGATCTCGCTCGACACCGACAACGGCCCCGGGTGGCTGGTACGCGAGGCCAACGCCGGCCTCTATTCAGAGGCCGGCGTGCAGCTCGCGCGGCGCGCCCTGCGGCCCGGCGGGGCCGTCGTCTTCTGGTCGCCGGACCGCTACGCCGGCTTCGAGCAGGTGCTGGCCGCCGTCTTCGCCCGCGTGCTGCCGGTGGCGGCCTTCGACGTCGTGCAGGGCCGCCGTCACGAGTACACGATGTACGTGGGCCTGCGGGACGATGCCCGCGGCGGGGTAGACTAAGCGCAGCGGCGGAAGGAGGCGGCATGGGACTCACGGGGACGGAGCCCGGCGAGATCGCCGGGGCGTTGAGCGAGTCGCGTCCAGATACGCATCCGCCGAATCTCGACTTCGCCGATCTTCAGGGCCTGATCCTGGCGCTCCCCGACTTCGACGGCGACCCCGATGAGGCTGCTGAGACCAGGCTCGAGGCCGTCGTGGCGGCGTGGCATGACCAGCGCTGACGAGGTTTCCCTGGGGCTGTTTCCGCTGGGCCTGGTGCTGCTGCCCGGCGAGATCGTGCCGCTGCACATCTTCGAGGAGCGCTACAAGCTGCTCGTGCAGGAGAGGCTCGACGGCGGCGAGCTCGGCATCGTCCTGGTGGAGGACGGCGCGCTCCGCGAGTGCGGGTGCAGCGCCCGCGTGGCCGAGCTCCTCGAAGAGCTCGACGACGGGCGCCTCAACATCCTCCTCGAGGGCGGGCGGCGCTTTCGCCTGCTCGAGCTGCGCCCCCCGGACGATCCGCAGACCGAGTACCTCAGCGGCCTCATCGAGTACTACGAGGACGAGGAGCCCGAGGCGCCGACCGAGCTGCGCGCCGGCCTGCTGGAGGTCTTTCGCAAGATGCTCCTGCTGATGGACGTGGAGTCGCCGAAGGAGCCTGGCGGCGACGGGCCGCTGTCTTTTCGCGTGGCGGCCGCCTTCGACTTCGGCGCGCCGCTCAAGCAGGAGCTGCTCGAGGCGCTCAGCGAAGCACAACGCCTGGAGACCCTGCTCCGCGTGATGGAGGCGCTGCTGCCTCAGCTCAAGCTGCGCAAGGAGCGCGAAGCAGCCATCCGCGGCAACGGCAAGGGATACTGAGGGGAACACAGCCCTCCGTCCCCACGCCTTCACCGGCCGCGAGTCGCTGGCCCGCACACGTCGTCTCGCGCATCGACCGGCGCGGTTCCGGCGGCCGCGGCCCGGCCTTCCGTCGGCCGCGGCCTGATCTTCCGTCAGCCGCGCGTCGCTTGCCCGCACACGTCGTCTCGCGCATCGACCGGCGCGGTTCCGTCGGCCGCGGCCCGGCCTTCCGTCGGCCGCGGCCCGGCCTTCCGTCGGCCGCGGCTGCAGAAGACCGTGCGGGCGGTCGCCGCCCACGGCATAGATGCTGTGCGAGCGTGTGCCGTTGGCGGTACCGCTGGCGGTACTTCCAACGGTATCGTTGGAAGTCCCGTCAACGGCTTCGGCCGCTTTCGACTATGCCCCCGCCGGCGGGCCGCGTCCGCTGAGCGCGAACGTCAACGTTGACGCCACCGCCTGAGGGGAACACAGTCCTTCCACGCTCGTTTTCACCCGCCGCGGGTGGCGAAGCCGCCAGGGACACTGAGGGGAAAACAGCTCTTCCACGCTCCCGTGTTCACTCGCCGCTGGTGGCGAAGCCGCCAGGGAAACTGAGGGGAAAACAGCTCTTCCACGCTCCCATCTTCACCCGCCCCGGGTGGCGAAGCCGCCAGGGATACTGATTCGCGCGGCCTCGGCCGCGACTACGGCAGCAGCACGATCTTGCCCAGGTGCGGGCCGGCCAGCAGCTCGTGGGCGCGGCGCGCCTCGGCGAGGGGCAGCGATTTCCCAATGACCGGCTTCACCTTGCCATCGACCACCATCTGCGCGATCTCCGCGGCGATAGCGGCCACGCCGGCGCGCTTGGCGTTGGCCAGGTTCATGAACAGGAGCGTGGCGTCCTTGGCGAGCGCCTCGCCGATGGGCACCGTGGCCTCCGGCGACGGCCCCTGCCCGGTGCACACGATGCGCCCGCCGGTGGCGACGAGCCGCACGTCGGCGGGCAGGTTCACGCTGACCACGAGCTCGTGCACCAGGTCGACGCCCTTGCCGGCGGTGAGCTCGAGGGTGCGGGCGACGACGTCCTCCCTCTTGTAGTCGATGACCTCATCGGCGCCGAGGCTGCGCACGAGGTCCGCCTCGGCGGCGCCGGACACGGTGGCGAGCACGCGCGCGCCGAGCGCCTTGGCGAGCTGCACGGAGGCGGAGCCGACGCCGCCGGCCGCGCCCTGCACGAGGACGGTCTCGCCGGGCTGCAGGGCGCCGCGCCGCACGAGGCCGTAGTAGGCGGCGGGGAAGACCATGCCCAGAGCCGCCGCCTCGACGAACGACAGACCATCGGGAATCGGCACAGCCTGGGCCTCGGCCAGCACGACATACTCGGCGTAGCTGCCCTCGCTGCCCACGCCGAGGCCGCTGAAGAAGACCGCGTCGCCCGGCTTCACGGCGGTGATCCCGGCGCCGACCTCCTCGACCACGCCCGCCCCGTCCGAGCCTATGGTCTTGGGCGGCTGCCTGGGCGTGGGGAAGCGGTTCTCGCGGACCGCGACGTCCATGGGGTTCACGGTCGCGGCCTCGACGCGCACGAGGATCTGATCGGTCTTCGGCGCGGGCTTCGGGGCCTCTTCGTACACCAGGACCTCGGGTCCGCCGTACTCGTGGATACGCACTGCCTTCATCGCCGCCTCCTCGTGTCGCCGCGTTGCCGCCTTGCGTTCGGACTCTACCCGCGAGGCGGCAACGGCTACCAGAGACGCTGCGCTCAGGCCGGCAGCGACGGCTGCGCCGGCTGCCGGCGGCCGCGCCGCACCTTGCGCGCGATGTACCACGCGATGAGACCGATCGCGCCGAACACGACGACGAAGGGCAGCAGAGCGGTGAGCACCAGGCCCGTGACGCGGGCGCCGTGGCCGAGCACCTTGATGGAGCTCATCAGGGTTCCCGAGAACGTGTTGGTCGGAGCGGCGGCGGCGTGCGTCACGCCCTTTTCGCGGAGGAAGATCGACAGAGTGCCGTAGGTCGTGGTCTCGCGCAGCGACTTGAGCTGGGCGCTCAGCTGCTCGATGGTGAGCTGCACGTTGTCGATGCGGTCCTGGACGGCGAGCATCTGATTGACGTTGTCGGTGGCGGCGAGAAAGCGCACCAGACGCTGCTCCACGGCGTGGTAGTGGCGCAGACGCGCCTGCAGGTCGACGTACTGAGACGTGACGTCCTCGCTCGAGGTGGAGATGCTCTGCACGTCGCCGAGGGCGGCGAAGCGCTTCACGGCGGCGTCGAAGCCGCGCTCGGGCACGCGCACGGAGAGTGCGGCGTACGGGTGCGTCGCGATGGTGCTCGCGGTCTCCGCGTTCGTCGAGGGGGCGGCCCCGGAGTCGAGCGGCAGCGGATCGACGGGACCCGGCATGCCCGGCGACTCGCTGCCGATGGCGCTGGACATCACGTAGCCGCCCATCCCCAGGGTCATCGCGTTGATACGGTCGACGGTGGACAGGAGCGTACCGCGGGCGACCAGCAGGGAGAGGTCGCCGTTGCGCACCAGGTGGTGGGCGGAGAGGGCGGACGCCGGCGGCACGGCCGCGGCGATGTCGCCGCCGGTGCTCTTTGAGGTGGCGCCCGCGTCTTCCGCCTGCACAGCCTCGCCCGGCATGGGAGCGGCGGCGCCGTCGAGAGTGACGGACGCGCGGCTGTCGGCCGCCCCGCCGGAGATGCCCGGCAGGCCGGAGATCGACGGCAAGCCGTCGTGGCTGAGCACGCCGACCACGGCGAACACCACCAGGAGCCCGACGACGATAGCTGGGATAAGGATCCTGAGTCTCGGTCTGCGCCCCATGGTGTTCCTCCTCCTCGGGCCGCGACGGCCGCGGCCGGTGTACCATGCGGTGAGACGCGGCCGTAGCCGCCGGGGTTCGCCGGCGCGCCGCGACCGTGCCTCGGCTCCATGTGCGGCCAAGGAGGTCCGGCGCCGCGGGCGCGAGGTCTGACCTGTTCCTCAAACAGGTGGCGCCCGCCGGCGAACCGCCGGGGGGCCGGCGCCGCCGCCGGGTCTCCGGCCGGCCCGCGACGAGGCCATCCGGGCCGCGGGCCGCCCGCTCGGGCTGCGCCGCTCAGTCCTCGAGGAGCTCGTCGGGCGGCGCGAACCCGCGGCGCATCGTGTTCTCGGTGGTCACGCGCGGCTCGAGGAACTGCAGCAGGTAGTCGGGCCCGCCGGCCTTCGCGCCGATGCCGCTCATCTTGAAGCCGCCGAACGGCTGACGCTCGACCAGCGCCCCGGTGATGCCGCGGTTGATGTAGAGGTTGCCGACGCGGAGCTCGCGGCGGATGCGCGCGATGGTCGCCGGGCTGCGGCTGATGAGGCCGCCGGTGAGGGCGTACCTGACGCCGTTGGCGATGGCCAGCGCCTCGTCCATGTCGGCGGCCTTCAGGACGGCGACCACGGGGCCGAAGATCTCTTCCTGGGCGATGACCGCGTCCGCGCGCACGTCGATGAAAACGTGGGGGGCGACGAAATAGCCGCCGCCGGGCCAGCCGCCCTCGGGCGGCTCCGCGGCGGCGGCCGGCGTCGCCTCGCGTTTGCCCTGCTCGATGTAGCCCTCGATCCTGGCCATCGCGTCGGCGCTGATGACCGGGCCGACGCGCACGTGGGCGTCCTCGGGCGGCCCCACCGCGAGGCTGCGGGTCGCCTCCACGAGCCTGCCGACGAACTCGTCGTAGGCCGCCTCGAGCACGATCACCCGCGAGGCGGCCGAGCACTTCTGCCCCGAGTAGTGGAACGCCGAGACGATGACCTCGGCGACGGCCACGTCGAGGTCGGCGTCGGCGTCGACGATGATGGCGTTCTTGCCGCCCATCTCGGCGATGACCTTCTTGACGCCGTCGGCGGCGGGGTTCTGGGCGGCCTGGCTGATGATGCGCAGCCCGACCTCCATGGAGCCGGTGAAGGCGATGAGGTCCACTCCCGGGTGCCGCACGAGGAAGTCGCCGACCTCGCCGCCCGGGCTGGGGAGGAAGTTGACCGTGCCGGGCGGCGCGCCGGCCGCCTCGAGGAGGCGCGTCATCTGCGCGGCGATCAGCGGCGTCGGGCCGGCCGGCTTGACGATGACGGGGTTGCCGGCGACCAGGGCCGCGCTCGTCATGCCCGTGAGGATCGCGAGCGGGAAGTTCCAGGGCGCGATGACGAGCGCGACGCCGCGCGGCTGGTAGAAATAGACGTTGTGCTCGCCGGGTACGTGACCCATGCGCCTGGGCTTGCCCAGACGCAGCATCTCGCGGCCGTAGTATTCGAGGAAGTCGACGGCTTCGCCGACGTCGCCGTTGGCCTCGCGGCGCGTCTTGCCGGCCTCGAGCGTCATGAGCGCGGCGAGCGCGAACGACTCGGCGCGCATGAGCTCGGCGGCCCGGAACAGCACGGCCGCACGCTCCCTGGGCGCGGCGTCGCGCCACGCCGGCAGCGCCGCTCGGGCGGCGGCCACGGCGGCTTCGGCCTCGGCGCGGCCGCCGTAGGCGACCGTGCCGACCACCTCGTCCGGGGCCGCCGGGTTCAGCGACGCGAGGGTCTTCGCGGTCTCGATGTCACGGCCGCCGATGCGCAGCGGGTAGTGCGCTCCGAAGCGGCCGCGGACCGCCGCGAGCGCCGCGTCGTAGGCCTCGCGGTTCTCGCGGCGCGAGAAGTCGGCGTTGGGCTGGTTGGCGAACCGCGCCGGATCGTCGGGGTCGGTGGCCCCGACGACGGGCAGTCTGGCGGGCTCGGCGCCGAAGTCCGCCGACGGCCGCGGGGCCCGGATGAGCTCCTCCACGGCGGCGCCTTCGACGAACGTCTGCCGCAGAAAGGACTCGTTGGCGGTGTTCTCGAGCAGCCGTCGCACCAGATAGGCCATGCCGGGGATGAGCTCGCCGACGGGCGCGTACTCGCGCAGCCGCAGGCCCATGCCGAGAAGAGCCTGCTTGATGGGCGCGCCCATGCCGTGCAGCATCTGGATCTCGAAAGCGTTGTCGGCGAGCCCGAGGCCGCGTGCCGCCTCGATGACCGCGGCCAGAGAGCGCACGTTGTGGCCGGCGAAGGCCGGCCGCACGTGCGCCGACTCCTGGAGCATCGCCAGGGCCAGCTTCTCGTACATGACATCGGTATCGGGCTTGTGCGTGAAGACGGGCACGGGCCAGCCCTCCTGCGCGGCGATCACCGTCTCGTAGTCCCAGTAGGCGCCCTTCACCAGCCGCAGGTTGAACACGCGGTCGCGCTCCCTGGCCCAGGCGAGGAGCTCGGCGAGGTCGTGTTCGGCGTCGCGAAGGTAGGCCTGCAGCACGACCCCGGCGTCCTGGTAACCGCGGAACTCCTCTTCGTCGAGCAGCGACGTGAACACGCTGAACGTGAGGTCGCGGTAGCGGAACTGCTCGAGGTCGAGGGTCAGCGCGGCGCCCGTCTCGATGGCCTTGCGGAAGATGGGGCGCAGGCGGTCTTTCACGGCCGTCACGCTGCCTGTGAAATCCAGCGGGTCGATCTGCGAGTACAGCGAGGTGATCTTGAGACTGAGGTTGACCCGCGGCAGTGGCCCCCAGGCGCTGTCGTCGATCGCGGGCCGCGGCGTCCACGCCGCGGCTGTGGCGGCGAGACCGTCGAGCAGCGCCAGATACGTCTGCTGGTAGGCGTGAGCCTCGGCCTCGCTGAGCGAGGCCTCGCCGAGCACGTCGAGGGTGAAACCGGCGCCGTGGTCGCGCAGCGCCTTGAGGGCCGGGATGGCGCCGCGCGCGTCCCGGCCCACGATGAAGCGCTGCGCGAAGCCCTTCATCTGCCGCTTGATCACGCCGCTCGCCAGCGGGGCCACCGGCGAGTGGTCGCCCGCGAGGCTGACGCCCCAGCGCAGCGCTTTGGGCGCCGCGACGCCCTGCCGGGCGAAGTACTCGCGCAGGTGGCGGCTCATCTCGCGGCGGCTGCGCAGCGTGGGGAAGACATCGACAAAGCGCAGCATCTCGACCTTGAGGCGCTCGTCGGCCATCGCCCACTCCATCATCTCGCCCTGCCAGCGCGCCGGCGAGAGCAGCGAGGGCTTGTCCTCGTGGGTGGCCGCGAAGATCTGCCGGGCGGTGGCCTGGATGCGCTCCTCGCTCGTTCTGCCGGCTTGCATGGCGTCTCCTCCGGGCTCCGGGTACGGCTGCGCCGATTGTACCGCAGGGCGTGCGCTCCAGGCGCCGGCGTTGCGCCGGTGGAATCGGCGCCGCCGAGAGGAGCCCGATGCCTGCCGCCTGCGGGCGACGCCATGCGGATGATGAGCCGCGGCGCCCCCGTGCGCGGCGCGGGCCTCAGCCCTTCGGCTGCTGCTGCGTGATGCAGTGCACGTTGCCGCCGCCGAGCACGATCTCGCGGCCCGGCACCGTGACCACTTCGCGCTCGGGGAACAGGCGCTGCAGCGTGTCCAGCGCGACGGCGTCGTTGGGGTCGTCGAAGACCGGCATGATCAGGCCGCCGTTGACGATGAGGAAGTTGAGGTACGAAGCGGCCGTCTTGTCGCCGGGCACGCGGGCGATGCTGTCCTCGGCGGCGTCGATGCCCCAGACCTCCTCCTCGGTGTACTCCATGATCGCCGGCATCGGCATGGTGTGCACATCGAGGGTGCGTCCCCTGGCGTCGGTAGCTGCCTGCAGGCGCCGCAGGTTGTCCTGCAGGAGCTCGTAGCGCCAGTCGTCCTTGTCTTCGCTGATCGCGGCCAGCACGACGCCGGGCCGCACAAAACAGGCGACGTCATCGACGTGGCCGTTGGTCTCGTCGGGGTCGATGCCCCTGGCCAGCCAGATGACCTTGTCCACATTCAGGTACTCGCGCAGGTTCCGCTCGATCTCCTCGCGGTCGAGTTGCGGGTTACGCCCGGGGGAGAGCAGGCACTCCTCCGTCGTGAGGACGGCGCCTTCGCCATCGACATGGATCGAGCCGCCCTCCATGATCAGGTGCGCCTTGTAGCGCTCGACGCGCTCGAGCTCGGAGATCTTGAGCGGGACCATCTGGTCCTTGTCCCAGGGGAAGTAGAGGCCGTCGTAGACGCCGCCCCAGGCGTTGAAGTCCCAGTCGACGAGGCGCACATCGCCCTTGTCGTTGACGACGAAGGTGGGCCCGCAGTCGCGCATCCAGGCGTCGTTGCTGGAGATTTCGACGACGCGCACGTGCGCGGGCAGAAGGTTGCGGGCGTTCTCGTACTGGTCGTTGTTGACGCCAACGGTGACCGGCTCGAACCGCGAGACGGCGGTCGCCACTTCGACCCAGGCGCGCTGCGCCGGCTTGGCGCCCAGGCGCCAGTTGTCCGGGCGCTGCGGCCAGAGCATCCACAGCTGCGCGTGTGGCTCGAACTCGCCGGGCATGCGAAAGCCGTCGGCGCGGGGCGTGCTGTCGATGGTGGGGCTCATGCTCTGCCTCCGGAGTCGGTCGGTGCGGGTGTGGTCTGGGTCTTGCGGCTCGCCTGCCAGTAGAGCCACCAGCCGATGAGCAACGAGATGATCGTGCCGCCGCCGGTGATCGCCCAGAACGCACCCTTGGACGTGCCCTCCACCGGGAAATAGAAGAAGAGGAACAGGGTCAGGATGATACCCGTTTCGCAGAGGATGGTGGCTACCCACGCGCCCGCCGCGCCGCCGGGCACCTTGTACGGCCGCGGCTGGTCGGGGAACCTGCGGCGCAGCACGAGCAGCGCCGGGAACATCAGCAGGTACGGGATGAGGAACACGATCGACGACAGCGCGAACAGTGTCCAGAAGACGCTCGCCTGGCTTGGGTCGACGGCGTAGGCCAGCACCGTGATGCCGGTGGCGATGACGCCCATCAGCAGGAACGCGTAGTCCGGCGTGCCGAAGCGCTTGTGGACGTGCCCGAAGACGCCCGGCGCCGTCTTGTCGAGGCCGGTGGCGCTGATCGTCTGGTTGGCGCCGATCGACCAGGTCACCATGTTGCCGAAGAACGTGAACAGCAGGGCGACGACGGCGACGTCGAAGAGCCAGCCGGCGCCGCCGAGCACTTCGTCGAAGGAGAGCTTGAGGGCATCGACGATGCCGGTGACGATGCTCACGTCGGCGGTCTTCGTCGATGCCAGGATGCCGAACGTGGCGAACGTGTAGACGGCGAGGATAGCGGCGCCGGCAAGGATGATCATCTTGGGTACGTCGCGCTTGGGATCCTTGATGGCGCCGCCGGCGGAGCTCATGAGCTCGAAGCCCATGTACGAGTAGATGATGATCGGCAGGAACGAGAGGCTGTCTGTGTTCCACGCCGGCAGCCACTGGTCGAAGGAGAACGAGTTGGCCGTGCCGTTCTTGATGGCGAAGGCGACGCCGACCGCGCCGAGGCCCACGAGCACGATGACTTTGAGGGCGGCGCTCAGGTTGGGCACGAACTTGCTCCACGAGAGCGGGAGGATGCCCACGCCGACGATCGCCCACACCATGGCGATGACGATGACGGCCTCCCAGAGCGGCGGCACATCGACGCCGAAGGCCACCTCGAGGGCGCCCACGAAGAGCACGAAGACCGACGGCGCCCACAGGGCGACGTTGACCCAGTACATCCACGAGGTCACGGTGCCCAGGCCGGGGCCGAAAGCTCCCTTGACCCAGACGTAGATGCCGCCTTCGTCCGGCCAGGCGCTGCCCAGCTCGGCGGTGACGAAGCCGTAGGGGATGAAGAAGAGCAGGCCCAGGATGATCCAGAAGCCGAGCCCCTGGACACCCATCGCCGCCGAGGTGGCGACGGTGTCGGCGACGAGGATCGCCGAGACGCTGAACAGCACCATGCTGAACAGGCCGAACACCTTGGGCTTCTCGGCGAGCGCTGCCCCCGACGCTCCGGACTGCGGGTCAGTAGCCATTGTGGCGGTTCCTTTCGCTGTTGTGGCGGCGCCTAGGCGAGCAGGGCCTTGCCGATCGCCTGCAGGTCGGGATCGGCCGGCGCTTCGTCGATGCCGATGAGCGCCAGCATGAGCGCTTTCTGGAAGTGCATGCGATTCTGCGCCTGCGGGAAGATGATCGAGGCGTCGCTGTCGGCGACCTCGTCGGTGACCTCCTCGCCGCGCATCGCCGGCAGGCAGTGCATGAAACGGGTCTCCGGCTTGGCGTGACTCCACAGCTCCTTGTTGACCTGGAACGGCTTGAAGGCGTCGATGCGATCCTTGTACTCGTCTTCCTGGCCGGTCCACCACCAGCAGTCGGTGTAGATGAAATCGGCGCCGGCGATGGCCTCCAGCGGGTCGTTGGTGAGCAGGAACGAGCCGCCGCTCGCGGCGGCGAAGCCGGCGGCCAGCGCGGCCAGCTCCGGGGACATCTCGTAGCCCGCGGCGTTGCCGATGCGCACGTTGAGACCCAGCTTGGTGAGCGTGGTCGACAGCGAGTTGCAGGGGTGAGCGGCGTCACCGACGTAGGCGAATGTGACGCCGGCCAGCGTGCCGGCGTGCTCGAGGATGGTGAACGCGTCGCTCATGCTCTGGCAGGGGTGACGGTCGTGGTCCATGCCGTTGATCACCGGGACCGTCGACCACTCGGCGAGCTCGTTCACGGTCTCGTTCTTCTTGGAGCGGATCTCGATGGCGGAGTTGTACTGCGACAGGGTGCGCGCCGTGTCGGCGATGCTCTCGCGGCCGGGCAGGTGGATCTCGCCGGGACGCAGGTACAGGGCGTTGCCGCCGAGCTCGGCGAAGCCATTCTCGAAACTGACGCGCGTACGCGTGGAGGCCGCTTCGAAGATCATCGCCAGATGCTGGCCGGGCAGGAACGGCGTGAGCGGGCGCTTTCTCCACAGAGCCTTGAGGTGCACGGCGAGCTTGAGCAGGTCTTCGAGCTCCTCGCGGCTGTAGTCGAGATCGGTAAGGAAGTGGCGGCCGCGGAACTTCTTGAGGGCGGGGAGCGTGGTGTCCAACGTGGGACCTCCTGCCGGCGGTGTTTGTCTGTCCGGACGGACAAATGTATGCTAGCAACCGCGACGCGCGATGGCAAGTCCCTGCGAACGACGGGCGGGATGGGTGTGACGTGAACGCGATGAACGAGAAACGCATGAGCCTGGCCCGCGGCGAAGGGCTTCCCGAGCCACTGCTCCTCGAGGACCCGATGGAGGCGCTGGCCCCGACGGCGCGGCGCCTGCTGGCCGCCGCGCAGCGCCTGCTGGCGGGCGGCGGCTTCGAGGCGCTCAAGTTGTCGGCCATCGCTCGCGAGGCCGGCGAGTCCAAGGCCAGCATCGGCTATCACTTCGGCAACAAGGCCGGCCTCGTCACGGCGCTCGTCGACTCGTTCGCTCACGAGGCCAACCGCGGCCTCATCGAAGACACCGGCGCGCTGCCCAGGGGGCAGGAGCGCATCCACGCGCTCATCGACGGCGAGACGCGCATCGCCGCGGACGCCGAGTCGTACCAGTCGTTCTTCGAGGTGTTGCCCCACGCCTTGCGCGATGCGGACTTGCGCGAGCGCGTCGCGGCGCTCTACGACGGGTACCGCGACACCGTGCTCCGCTGCCTGGACGCGGCCGACCCGGCGGCGAAGGAGCGGCTGCGCCCCTTCGCGATGCTCATGATCGCCATCGTCGACGGCCTCGCCATCCAGCACGGCCTGGACCCCGAGGGAGCCGACGTCGCCGCCGCCACCGCTCTCTGGGAGCGGCTCGTGCGGCCGTATCTCGCCGCGGCCGGAGCTCTCGACCAGGGTTGACGCGAGCGCCGGCGTGACCGCGACGCCCCTGCGAAGGTATCCTAGGCGTCATGGACGCGGCCATCATCTGGGACGAGGCCTATGCCGAGCACGAGACCGGCGCCCACCCCGAGGGCGCCGATCGTATCGCCAGCGTGGTCGCGCACCTGCGCGCCACCGATCTGTGGCCGCGGCTTGCCGTGGTCAAGCCCGAGCCGGCCACCGAGGACGACATCCTGCTGGTGCACACACGCCTGCACCTGAACACGGTCAAGCGGGCCGCCGCCGGGGGCGGAAGCTGGCTCGACCCCGATACGCACGTCTCGCCGCGCAGCTACGAGATCGCGCTGCTGGCGGCGGGCGGCGCCATCGCGGCGACGCGGCTGTGGCGCGATGGCCTCGTGCCCTTCGCGCTCATCCGCCCGCCCGGTCATCACGCCACGCCCGACCGCGCCATGGGCTTCTGCCTCTTCGACAACATCGCCGTGGCCGCGGCGCGTCTCCTGGCCGAAGGCTGCGAGCGCGTCGCCATCGTCGACTGGGACGTGCACCACGGCAACGGCACCCAGGCCGCCTTCTACGACGAGCCGAGGGTCCTGTTCGTGAGCCTGCACCAGTGGCCGCACTACCCCGGCAGCGGCTTCTTCAGCGAGTGCGGCGAAGGCGCCGCCGAGGGCTACACCGTCAACCTGCCGCTGCCGTCCGGGTCGACGGACGCCGACTACGCGCACGCCTTCGAGGCGGTCGTCGAGCCAGTGGTCAGGCAGTTCGCGCCGCGGGCGATCCTCGTGTCGGCCGGGCAGGACATCCACCGCGACGACCCGCTGGGGAGCATGCTCGTCACCGAGGCGGGCTTCGCGGACATGGCGCTGCGCTGCGCGCGCCTGGCGCGCAAGCTCTGCGAGGGTCGCCTCGCCTTCGTGCTCGAGGGTGGCTACGACCGCGACGCGACGGCGCGTTCGGTCGAGGCCATTCTGCGCGCCGTCAGCGACGAGGCCGCGCCGGCGCTCACGGCGGAGGGCACGGAGCGCGCCGCCGCCGCCATCGCGCGCGCCCGCGAGACTCAGGCGGCGTACTGGGACCTGTAAGGTTCGCCGGCCGAGGCAGGCCTACCCTGTTTCGGCGATGTGCGCCAGCTCCTCGTAGTGCTTCTCGATGAACTCCATGCAGCCCACGTTTCCCGTGAGGTAGAACAGGTACTCGTCAACGTCCGGGTCCGGGGACCCGTAGAGGTACGTGATGTCCCAGTTGAGGATGTAGAGGTTGGCGCAGGCGATCATGCGCGGGAGCACGGCGAGCTCGTGGGCGCTCATGGGACCGGGCTCGGCCCAGCGCGCGGCTTCGTCCTGGTAGCCGCGCACGAAGACGGCCGCCTTGTCGAGGCGGAGCCGTCCTCTGTGCGGCTCCTCCCAGGAGGTG
>Ga0194044_10000124_pt1 | contig 32078 bp, 31 predicted proteins | sample JunL4417m_MetaG_FD_155460 | JGI IMG/M metagenome (GOLD analysis project Ga0194044, IMG submission 155460) | Anoxic zone freshwater microbial communities from boreal shield lake in IISD Experimental Lakes Area, Ontario, Canada - Jun2016-L442-17m | ecosystem: Environmental > Aquatic > Freshwater...
TAATAAAGACTATTTCTTTCTCGTAAATACCCCAACACCAATAACGGTATCAGCGGGAGTTACGTGACGATAAACAACCTCAATAGTGTCCTTGTCGATTATCTTGCCTTCAAGAAAACCATCTTCATCGGCATAATATAGGGTCTTGTTATCCAGGCCAATCGCAGCAATAAAATTCTCAGTGGCCTTGGGTGACTTGAAGGTACCTTGCATTATCCTCCCCTGTTGCTTGGTTACGACCGCTTCGGCGTTAAGAGTACTGAAAGCACCGGTATGATGTGTCTTCGGACCTGGTTCATTTCCCTTGATGAGCACCCCACCCTCAGTCTTAATTGTCCATGTTCCCACAAGGTCTGGAATGGTTGAGTCAGCCAAGCAGACCGACAAGCCAAGTAGAGTAATCAGCAGGGAGTTAAGAAAAATAGCTTTCTTCATTTCTAGTCATCCTTTCCCAAGAATAATTCCTCAACTTTCGCTGTTGAGGATGGTGGTAGACTACTGTGCTATTGAAATGGAATCAACCCAAAACACTGGAGTAAGCTATCATTCTCATCACTAGGGCTCTCGTTTCGCAGCTCCCCAAAAAATGGTTTTCTTGTCTTTGTCCTTCTAAATCAAGGCCTATCAATGATCACCATGAGGTAGGGTGACCTCAACCATACGTGCGAAATAGCTCGCACCTATGGGCAGCACTTGATCGTTGAAATCAAAAGCCGCGTTGTGGAGAGGAGAAGAGTCCTCGCCGTTTCCGATGAAGGCAAAGACTCCCGGAATCCTCTGCAAGAAGTAAACAAAGTCTTCACTCCCCATCATTGGGGGAAGCTGGACCACCCCGCCATCACCAAGCAGATCCCTGGCCACGCTGGTAGCGATTTCGCACGCCTGAGAAGAGTTAACTAGGGGCAGGCAGTTCCGTTCATATTCGATGGAAGCCGTCACTCCATGTGCCGCAGCCACACCGTCGATGATCGCCTTCATTCCAACCGCAACTTGGTCGCTATGGACGGCGTTCAGATATCGCACCGTACCCATGAGCCGGACGGTTTCGGGAATGACGTTCTGCAGGTTGGAGCTGGACTGAATGCTCGTTACCGACACCACAACCGAATCGATTGGATCCACGGTGCGCGACACGATCGTCTGGAGTCCCGTGATCATTGCGCCGGAGGCTACGATTGGGTCCCGTGCCAGATGCGGAGCCCCAGCGTGGCCGCTGCGGCCGGCAACAGTGATCTTGAAGTTGTCCACTGCAGCCAACGCAATGCCGGGAGTGATGCTCATGCGTCCCACCGCCAGTCCTGGAAAGCTATGCAGCGCATAAATGGACTGCACCGCATAATGTTCTAGGAAACCTTGTTCGAGCATGCCCTGTGCGCCGCCTACAATTTCCTCGGCAGGCTGAAAGATGAACACTACGGTCCCTCTGAACCTCCGGGAAGAAGAGAGATACTTTGCCGCACCCAGGAGCATTGAAATGTGCCCGTCGTGGCCGCACGCATGGGTGATGCCTTCCAAGGTAGACCTGTGGTCGTGTTGGCCCTGGTCGGAAAGGGCAAGGGCGTCCATGTCAGCTCTGAGCCCTATAGCAGGACCGTCATCGTTCTTCAACACCCCTATGACCCCTGTTCTTCCCACACCTTCGAGGATTTCGTCCATTCCAAATGATCTTAGCAAATCCGCCAATTTGGCTGCCGTCCTGAACTCGCTGAAATACATTTCGGGGTGCCGATGAAAATCGTGGCGCCATCCAATCATTTGGTCATGTATTTGAACCACTCCGGGGACAAGATCCATGGCATCCTCTCCTAAGCTAACGTATCGGTAGGCTAGGGGCCCTGTGCCTGAAAGTCAAAATATCCAAGCTGTAAGACCCAGTCAACGACGGGAGCCAGCGATTGTCAAGGGCATTCGGAGATTAGCTGAGATCATCGCCGATTCGTATTGCCTCTAGCATGGGAATGTCAAAGTCGCCCCGACGGTTAGGGTGATTTGCAATTGCCACATGGAGATAATTCTTGGCCCTAATGCTCACGACAGAGGGTAGGGCGATTTCCTGCTCCTGGAGTTCGATCTCGGTTTGCTTGTTTAGATAGTTGAGCGTGGCTTGTTGACGTTCGATCGGGTGTAACGGAAGCAGACCACGTTCAGTGAAACCGGCAACGCCAGTTCAAGTTCAGGAGAGTCCTCGCCCAGTAGGGCTAGATAATACGCATAGTCGAGGTTCTGTTGAATGAGGCGACCATTCTTTGCAGTGCCATGATCATTGAGAGACGTCCAGGCCTTCAGAGTGTGGAAGCCGCATGATAGTTCAAAACCGTAGTCGGAGACCCAGGGTACGTCGACTTCAGTCAAGCCGCGCTCTCCCCCGCTGTTGTCAACGCTATGCAGATTCGGGAAAATCAGTACCAGATCCGATCAGAATCACAAGAGTACCTTGCAAGAGTATTTTGTCACGAATGCACTTCTGTGATGTTGCCCATCCCCTTGAGGGTGATGTCCGTTCGTAGCGCTTGTAATACGGTGGGTGGAAAGTTCGGCCAGCCAACTTAGTTCTTGACCTGTTAGGTGCGCTCCGTTACCCTGTAAAGGCTAGGTAATCGTCTTTTCAGCGACTTAAAGATAGTTTTGCTGCTGTCCGGCATTGAGGAGTCCCATATAGTCTGGCGTAAAAGGGGCAGGCCTACGACTTTGGCACCGGCTCCAGAACACCGAAATGGCAATTCAGTAGCATGATTCTGGGTCATATTTGTGTATTCTTGTAGGAGCTTTTCCGATGACAAAGAGTGGTAAGAACAATGGACTTACGGACGTGGAGGGGATCATGGTCGGTCATTACTCCTCTTTGGCAGCCGCCAGCGGTGTGACGGTCATTCTTTGCAAAGCTGGCGCCGTGGGTGGAGTCGACGTGCGGGGCTCCGCTCCAGGAACCAGAGAAACAGACCTCCTTGCTCCTCTCAATTTGGTGGAAAGGGTCCAAGGGGTTGTGCTGAGTGGCGGTTCTGTGTTCGGACTCTCAGCAGCCGACGGAGTTGTTGCATGGCTTGCGCAGCGAGGATGGGGTTTCCCGCTTACCAACGGCAAGGTCGCTCCCATCGTCCCTGCGGCAGCGCTATTCGATCTAGGTCGTGGCAAGGAGTACGTTCCACCCATTGGGCCAGAATGGGGGATTGGGGCATGCGACTCGGCATCCGCAGGTCCGATCCCAGTCGGGTGCGTAGGAGCAGGCACAGGGGCCGTATCTGGAACCATCAAAGGAGGCATTGGCTCTGCAAGTGAAATCTTGATGTCCGGTCTTACCGTTGCGGCTCTAGTCGCGGTGAACTCGCTGGGGTCTGTGATCAATCCAACTTCTGGCGTTCCTTGGGAGTTCCACCTGGAGGTCGACGGAGAATTCGGCATGGTGGGGAGACGCTCTGTCAAATTGCCTCCAGCGACTGCTCCCACTTCGCCGTCCAACACTACCATAGGTGTCATCGCTACCGATGCGGCTCTGACCAAAGCACAGGCCCAAAAAGTCGCTCAGATGGCTCACGATGGGCTCGCTAGAGCGATTAGGCCAGCACATACGATGTTCGATGGCGACACCATATTCTGTATGGCCACGGGAGAACATAGTCTAAGAGAATCCGAAGGTTTTTTCTCTGCGCCGATGGCCGAGGCCCTGAATGAACTAGGGCGTGCAGGTGCGGATTGCATGTCAAGGGCTATTGTTCGAGCCGTTATGGAAGCGCACAGCATGGGAGAAATAAGCGCTTTTAGAGATCTGCAACCGCTATGAGCCCACTTTATCTATGTCTCTTCTCATCCCCGAGGTGGAAGGCTACACGGAGAACGGGAGTTTCAAAAAAGGCCGCGTCCAGCAACCGTTGAATCCGGCCGTTAGAGTATCGTTGACTGAAGGCCTGTTACATCTGATGAACAAGGAAAGAGAATCTCCACAAGGACATTCTCCGCAAAATGTCTCTATTGCGTACGGAAGATAAGTGTCTTGTCCTATTTCACGAAATTTTTGAGTGCTTGGGCGGCTCTGAACCGAGGGACCTTGGTTGCGGGAATCTTTATCTTGGCTTTTGTTCTAGGATGCACTCCTGTACGGGCCTTGCGCTCAGCAACAACAAAAGTCCCCAGGCCGTCCAGCCGCACCTTACCCTCTTTCTTGAGACTTTCTTTTATGGCGTTTACACTTGGGCTTCCCTGTCATTTGTTACCGATAACGAAGTCGACACTCCTCATTCGTATTTATTCGTTTTCAATTCTGGAATAGGCCATTCTCTCAAGCATTCCCGCCCTGAGCGCTGGCCGAATAATCTCGGCAGAGAACTGCGACTCGTCAGCGGGGGAAAGAACGGATTCGGCTTCTCGATTGATCTTCGATAGAAACCTCTCCACAGTTGGAATGACTGTTTTTTCTACAAATTCCCGGTCCAGTGGAATAAATGCTCCTGAGGTCATGTAGTAATCATTTAAAGGAAGGACTCTCCCGGCAAGCATCATGCCTCGGATGGCTGAGCTTGAGAGTCCGATGTCCAGCAACAAGAGATTCTCCGAGCGGAGAAGGTCGAACAACGTCACTCCTCCAGCACGCTCGATGTCCCTCACCTGAAAAATGGAATAATGAGAGTGCAACATGGCTTGTAACAAGATCACGTCATCTGATGCTTCAGGAGGAGCGAAGTCCTCTGCGTATCTTTGGATAGCGTTTTTGCCTCTCTTTCTGTAAGAGTAAATGCAATAATCCAACAAGACATCCATCTCTTGCATGTTTCCGAAAATGAGGCCCTTTTCTTTCCGAAGTCCTAGCCTCTTGGCACAATCCATTATGGCAGGCCTGGAGAGGCATTTCATAATGGCAGAAGTCAGATTTGGCCCAGCCTGTCGTAGTCTTTTGTAATCAGAAAAAATTGAATAATCTCGGGGGAATTTTATCAAACCCATCGCCAACTCCTTCTCCGCTTTAAGTGTTGACCTCAGCCGCACTGAATGAACCTGGTTACTGGAGGCCAAAGAATAAGTAGATATACGCCCATGTGCACCTCTACCGGCCGCCTGTGACATCGGGGGAATCCTGGACCCCCCGTACGACCGGCTGAGGGTTCCACTTGCCCACAAGGACTTCCATTTTCGGAGCATACAGGCGCATGGTCAGGTTGAAGGGACCTTTGGGGGCAGGAAGCCAGTTGTCCTCCTTGTCTGCACCCGGGCTCTCAGTCTGGAAATAGAGGTCAAGCGAACCGTCGGGGTTGTATTTAAAAGGCATCCAGCTACTAACTGCAAAACGATTGAGGCTATTAGCAACCTGGAAACCGTCTTGGTCATAGACAGTGATTGACCAGAAAGCGTCCACGGGCGGAAGGGCACTCTTGTCGAAGTGGATCGCATACTTGTTCGCGCCATCGAGTGGTTTTCCTGTGTCATCGCTCAGATTCATAGGGTAAATAGCATCTTCTGGGACGTTCGCGCCGAGGCCTTGCTGGGCAATGATAGCACGCTTGAGGTAGTAGTTTCCGTATACCCCCATCGTATCGGTATTCATGGACCATCCATTCACGACCCTAGCCAGACTCGGAACCTTCCACTGCATGAGCTTTTGAGCTTGCTCGGGCGCGCTTTCAAGAGCCTTCTTAACGGCAGGGTCGAGTTTGTCTATGTCAAAGCTCTTCCCCGGTTCGATACCGATGCGTTTCATCAGAGCTATGATTGGCTGGTCCGTGAAATTTGGTAGGTGAAGCTTCAGGAGTTCGGCTGCATAGGCGAAGAACTTAGCGGCTGGCATTGTGTCGACCTGAACCTTCGGGGGTGTCTTCATGTCAACCGTCGGATCGATCTTGACCTGAAGCGGTTCTGGGTCCTTGCCGAGACGTGACTGTGGTGTGATCTTAAATCCCGCCTGGATCTTGTGCACCTCATCGTAGTCCTTTGGGCCGTCCGTTTTCGTGCGACCGATAATCCACACATAAGGCGTGGGAGCATCAATGCGTTGAGTGTCTTTGGGGAGTTTAAACTCCTCGATGAGGCGATCTCTGAGGTCCGGCCGCCAACCAGGGGGCACCAGAATGTAAGTTCCCGCTTGAGTTCCAGTGGTGCGCCATCCGGGGGATGCGAACACGTCTGTCCACATGTCGAGCATCGGCAGGAGGTAATAGCGGCCGCCAGTATCGGGGACGGATACAATCATCGGCTCTTTGGTGAGATCCAGCCACGCTATAGAGTAGAGGGTGTCAAAATTTGGCCGAACGACCGACCTAAAGTCCGCCGGTGGGTATTCCGGAACATTGGCGAACATATTCATCGGCCCTTTGCCAATTTCTTTCCCCGGCTCGATGTTGGTAAATTGTTTGCGGGAGACGTCCATGGTGATAAGCGGGTAGAAATAGAGATAGGCATCGACTCCGATGGCGTGCGCCTCCGGCTCGCCTATGGCTGCACTGCTCTTTTCCGGGAGGCCAGTTATCATAACAAGCAGAAGCATAGACAAAGCCAACAGTGGACGCACCAATTCGCACAGGGTTTTCTTTCCAAAAATCATTTGTTTCCTCCTTCCATGACAAGAGGCGTTCGGTGATACGAACCCCGGCAGGTCAGCTACTTTCAACAACACGGGGTCAGCACCGATTATCTACTGGTTCATGCGGTAGGCGTCTTGTCTTCACGGGCCAATGACACGAAGTGATCATTTGCCTCTAAATTGTATTTTACACTAAATCTTCATGTGAAGAATATGATCAAATGCACAAGATATTTTGCTCAGGTAGGATGATGCGGTTCCAAATAGTTTTCTTGCTGGATTGTCTCAAGTGATCCCCCCATTAGTTACTCCGGCAAAGCCGGCGCTGGTTTCATTTCAACACAGAAGCGGGGGCAAAGTTGTAACCACCAAAAAAGTGGGGGCAAATCGGCTGCTCTAACGACCTTGTTTTACGGGGGAATATTGGCGGGAGCGACGAGACTCGAACTCGCGACCTCCGGCGCTCTTCTGTCAAGAAAAACTAACTCCCGGTGAGTGGTCACAAGTTATTGATAAATCAGACTGACGATTGCATCAGTTCCGGCCCGTGAGAACCTTTATGGCTTGTAATACATAAGTGAACGAGCGAACGGGCTTACCTTGTTGATCAAGCTTTTTGACTCCTCGGCAGTCATTGGATGAAACATCGAAGCCAGGGCGACGTTTTCTTCAAGTTGTCTCAAGTTGTCACATCCTATCACCACAGTACTGATCGGTTGTGAAAGCGCAAAGTAAAGAAAAGGCTTGACGGATTCATACCAGGGAAGTTGGGTTGCCATGCCCCTCAGATAGACCTTCATCCCGACAATTCCCATTCCTTTGCTCAGCGCTGCTGGAATGACCTCTTGGATGAAGCTGTTGTATGAGGGCTCAGCCATGTTTACTGGTATCAGGACCGTATCGAAGTCAAAAAGTTCGAGGCATTTTTTCAGTATGGTGGGGTCGTGATGACCAGTCACCCCGATGAACCGGACCAGTCCCCTCATCCTTGCTTCATCGAACGCCTCAATAGACCCCCCTGGGCCGAATATTGTAGCCACATCGTCCTGTGTACGCACGTCGTGCACCTGCCACAAATCTAGGTAGTCGGTGTTCATGTTTGCAAGTGTCTCGGCCAGGTGTATCAGTGCGCCTCGTTTGTCTCTCGCGTGCGACTTGCTCGCGAGGAAGATCTCTTTGCGACGATCTTGGAGTGCCTTCCCGTAATACTGCTCGCTCCCAGAGTAGGCCCTAGCCGATTCAAAGTAGTTGATTCCAAGGTCGATCGCATGATTGATCAACTCGACAGCATCCCTTTCGTGGCCGAATGTCCGGAGTACTCCTTCGCCACCGAGTCCGATGAGTGTAACCTCTTTTCCTGTAGATCCTAGCTTCCTTCTCTCTAGAGCCATCGTGCCTCCACCGTGACTTGATGCTCAAAGTATTGCCAGGAAATGCTGGGAGTGCAAGTGATTGCTTTCAGGTTTTTCGAGGTTTCTTGAGCTGAAACCCAACTGTTTTACCCCCAGCCTGTGTCCCGCCAAGTCCCGGCTTGAACCTTGCAGCATAGGAGTATATTCTTGGGCTGAAGGAGATGCCCTGATGCCCATCACGTTTAAAACGATCCGCGATACAATGACCCTGATCCGGGCGGGGAAAAAAGAGGAAATCCCCTTTGAGATCCGTACGGACCCTTTGACCGGCACGACGGGCCGCGTCTTGAACCTCCCCTATCATCTACCTAAAAGCCCCAACGCCGAAGAAACCTTCAAGCGATCGGAAGGGATTTTCTGCCCCTTCTGCCCGGAAAATATCGAAACCTCCACCCCTCGATTCCCTGAGGAATTGGTCCCAGGAGGAAAGATTCAGATAGGAAGTGCGACCCTGCTCCCCAACGTCCTTCCCCTGGATCGCTACGCGGCTGTAGCCGTTTTATCCCCCCAACACTTCGTACGGATGGAAGAGCTGACACCCGAAATGATGAGGGATGCATTTCTTGCCGTACGGGAGTTCATCCTGAGGGTTTCTGAGCTTGACCCCAGGGCAGGTTGCTTGTCCATCAATTGGAACTACATGCCGCCGGCAGGTTCAAGTCTGGTCCACCCCCACCTTCAGGTCCTCTGCGGGGAGTATCCTACGAACCACATGCGGCTCCAGCTTGAAAGCGCAAACAGGTATTACCGTGAAAATGGTAGAGAGTTCTGGGACGACTTTATTCGCGAGGAGAAAGAAAGGGCGTCTCGCTACATTGGAGAGATAGGCCCGACCTTCTGGACCGTAGGCATTGGAAATGAGTGGTCCGTTGGGTCCCCACCAAGCACTCAGCAGGCCCTTGGCTACCCCACCTTCATCCATTGCAGATAGAGTGAATTCGATAGGAATCTCAACAGTGGCCTTGTCCATTCCGGTCCGTCTGAGGAGGGATTCAAACATCGGTACCATTGTTTCTCAAAGAGGGGGACTGCCGCCCTTCAATCGAAGTCTACTTTGTCTCCTCCAGTTTGAATTGGAAAATCTTTGAAAACACCAGCGTGGGGTATCCCGTGGCCCCATCGGTCGGCCCGTCTTTGAGATAAAACTTGGTGTTCAGCGTCAAGGCTTCCGGATCGAACACATTGTGGAACAGCGTCCGTCCCGGCGTGGCCTTTTGCGCCCCAGGAGAAAATTGAGGACCACCTTGGATGTTGGCATACACCTTTGCCAAGACGGTATTGACATCATTCGGTGCAAACTTGCCTTGATGATGCTGAACAAAGTCCCATATCAACTTGTAGCGACGGAAGGTGTTGTATGTGTCCTTGGCATCCCAAGCTGGGAACTTCTGTGGGTCAGGGTACAAAAAAACGGCATGATTAGTCAGAATCATGGGTTTGCCGTTGTTATCAGTTAAATGGGAACTGCCGTCCTCACCGGAGATCTCATAGACGAAAGATTTTCCGCTCCGGTCTGAAATAATGAAGTGAAATGAATCGAAGACCGGGGCTAACTTGTTGATTGTCAAGGCTACCTTTGCCTCATTCACGTTTGAACACGTATCCAGCAACAGTCGCATTAGTTGAATTCCGTTTAGACCCCCATTTTTTCCATCGCCGCCGGAACCACTCAGGTACGGCTTGCGACTCGTATCGGTGAGAATATTCACCACGAGCCCTTTTGAGTTCATGCCACCCTGTAGACTGTTGAGCAAATCCAGACTGCCAACCACGATTGATGGATAACCCTTGTCCGGGTACAGTTCCACCACACACGTACGGGAATAAAGCGGTTGCGCCCCTTGTATAGGCGGAATTCCGAGGATGTCGGACATGAGCGCAATGTGGAAATCAAAATTGTGTCCCAAAATGGCGTGCCCATCGGCGGAAAATTCGGGTGGGATGTACAAGACGGAGCAAGCAAAGGGGCCAATGTCGTAAGGCAAACCGCTCGTGTTGTATACCTTGTTTTCGGGAGCCAAGCCATACGACTGAGCGACCCCCTTCATACGTTCCCACAGAATTGGATAGTTTTTTTCGACGTACAGGTGATTTGCCTCGGCATAGAGAGGTCCAGCGAACTTGGACAACTTTACATCCAACCATTCTTGAGCAATGTCACCTAATGCCTTACCAATTTCCTGGTTGGTACCCTTAATGACGATGTGCCTTACCTCCATGGCCTGATCGGGCGCTTTAGGAATGAGGACCTCATCTATAACCACCGGCTCGGCAAACACTGGCATAGACTTCAAAAGGACGATCATGACAAAACCCGAGACAGCGAGTAGCGATTTGTTCATTTCATTTCTCCTGGATGCAAATATTTTGGCACACGTGGCAATATTGCACATAATGGACTCTCCTAAGACGTAAATATGGTTGGCCGGGAAAAAGTGAGAATCCTAAGCTTTACGGTCCTCTAACCGAAGACGAAACACACTATACAAAGCTGATGGGGATCTCCTGATCAGCCGTATACAATGTCAACTTCCCGAAATCTCGCCTAACCTTATCACATCTCCTTGTCTTCGCTGACGTTGAACATTTCAGGAATTAGGGACAGTCGCCTTTTGAATCCTCCTTCCAGGCCATCCCACAAGCCTTTAGGCCATGTGCTCATCTTTCCGTTACGGGCTATGGTCACTTCCGATAAAAGCGTGGAAAGAATAGAATGATGACTGTATAAATCTCCAGTCTGCCCAAGAGCATGTCCAATGTCATTATCCATTTAGCGACTTGAGGTAAATCGGCATAATTATCCATCGGGCCCAAGGCGCCGAAGGCAGGCCCCACGTTGGCGATGCACGCTAAACAGCCTGTGAATGAAGTTACAGCGTCAACCCCTGTTGCGGCAACCGCCAAAGCCGATACCGTCAACAACCCCAGCCAAAGAGCACAGAAACCCCAGATACTGCTGAGGACGTCTCCAGAAATTGCTTGCGTTCCAAGTTTAACTCTGCTCACGGCACGAGGATGAGTGAGCCGAATTAGTTCGCTGTGGGCTAACTTCAACAATGCAATGATGCGCATACACTTCATGCCGCCGCCCGTGGAACCCACGGAGCTTCCGATAAACATGCATAGCACCAAAATGAGTTGCGCAAGTCCTGGCCACACCTCGAAATCAGCGGTGGCATATCCCGTGGTAGTCATGATCGACGCTACCTGAAACGAGGCATACCTTAACGCTTTCCCGAAAGAATCATATGTTGGGCCGTAGAGATTGATGGCGCTTACGATCCAGAAACCGACGAAAACAGCTAGATAGAACCTGAATTCCGGATCTCGCCACATAACCAGCGGACGTCCCCGAACCAGCTGAAAATGTAGCGCAAAATTTGCTCCGCCAATCAGCATAAACACGGTCACCACTGTATCGATGTAAACGCTATTGTAGTATCCGATGGACGCGTTTTTGGTCGAGAAGCCTCCTGTGCCTAAAGTCCCAAAAGTGTGACAAAGTGAGTCGAGCAAATCCATTCCACCGATATGCAACAAAACTGTTTCGAGGACTGTTAGGAAAAGGTAAACTTTCCACAGGATCATGGCTGTATCTTTTAGCCGGGGTTTTAGCTTGTCTACTATCGGTCCAGGAACCTCGGCTTTGTATAGCTGCATGCCTCCCACCCCAAGAAAAGGCAGAATAGCCAAACCCAACACAACTATGCCAAGCCCGCCCAACCAGTGAGTGAAGCTCCGCCATAAAAGCAGGCCCCCAGGGATGATCTCCACATCTTTTATGACAGAAGCGCCTGTCGTAGTGAAACCGGATACCGTTTCAAAGACAAAATCCACGGGCTCAGGAAGAACACCTGAGAAATAGAATGGAAGACCGCCGAATATGCCTGCTAAGGCCCACCCCAGCGTGGTGATGACCATCCCCTCACGGTGACTTATTACCGTGGAGGGACCGGTGTTACGGAAACATAAATAGACGATTCCGCCCACTCCTGTTGTGATAAGGAATGATTCTATTAATGGTCGGAAACCCTGGTCCTGATAATATGTTGACCACCCAAGAGGGAAAAGCATGCTCAGCCCGATGCAGGCTATCAACGCTCCCAAAATGTGTAAAATGTATTTCCAGCGAATCAATTATTGTCATCCCGCGGGAGCCAGGGCCTGCTCGACCCTGGGGATATTTTCTACAGTAGACAGAATCAGAACGCGGTCTTCGGCCACCACGGTAGTGTCTCCGGCAGGAATGATAAATTCATGCTCCCTCATGATGCACAGAACAAGAGAATCCTTTGGGAACTTCAAATACTTCAGAGGCTTACCCACAATTTCAGAAGTCGGCAGCGCCACCGCTTCGAGAATTTCTGCCTGATTACCTCGAATGCTCACTGTTGATATCACATTACCCCTATGTACATAAGGAAATAGTGAATTTATTGCTGAAAGTCTCGGACTGACAACATGATCTATACCGATGGCCTGCACGAGAGGAATGTAGGGAAACTTGTTGATTCTAGCGATGGTCCTTTTGGCGCCCAGGCGTTTTGCGAGTAGACTGGACAATATGTTCATCTCTTCATCCCAAGTGACTGAAACGACCATGTCCATGCTGCCGATATTTTCCTGTTCCAGAAATTTCTGATCCGTGGCGTATCCTTGTAGCACAATTGTCCGGCGCAACCGGGCGGAAAGCATTTGGCAACGCTCGGCATCCTTTTCAACTATTTTGACGTTATATCGCCTGCGTTCAAGCTCTTGGGCGAGCGGAAAACCTATGTTCCCTCCCCCCACAATAAGGACGTTCTTTATCCAATGAGTCGTTTGACGACCGAAAAGCTTGAGAATGTCACCAGTGTCGCTGTCTGCACAGACAAAATACACCAAGTCCCCATCTCGCAAAAAGTCTTTTCCTCGTGGAATAATAAGCCTCCCGTCACGTATGAGCGCCGCTACGACCATTCGGTTTTTAGCGATTTTCTCGGGGAGCTGCAGCAGTTTCAGACCTGTCAGCGAACTATCAACCGACAAGCGTTTCCCAAACATTTTGACTCTTCCACCGACGAAATCGTTGATCTCCTCAACATCTGGAGCGGTCAAGATTCTCAAAATCGATTTAACCACTTCCATCTCGGGATTGATCACCGTGGAGAGATTCAACGTGTTTTTGGCCATCTCCTCCTGGTAATCGCTATAATCAGGGTTGCGGATCAGGGCAACCTTCCGGATTTGCGGTGAAATGAGATTAGCAAAGAAGCAGGCGATCAAATTCACTTCGTCACTATGAGTGACGGCAAGAATAATATCCGCAGTTTTAATGCCAGCCTCTTGAAGCACCTTGGGATTTGATCCGGATCCGTGCAATATTTGAACATCGAGGTGATCGCTCACCCATCTGAGGCGTTCACTGTCAACATCGATGATAATAACTTCCTTCTTTTCCAGCACGAACCATTCGGCAAAGTGAAATCCAATCTCTCCCGCACCCACTACGATAGCTCTCAATGGAATGCCTCCTAAATGATTTGTCTCATTGCCACTCCTGATACAGAAGAAAAGTCATTCGAGCCGGGCTCTATCCCGTGAATGATCATAGTGTCTTAGGCTTCAGCATCTATACGGAAGCCCACGACCTCGTCGCTGACGCCGTCCGGTTTTTCTGCGTAAATTGAGAAATCCTCGACGCGATTGAAGAGGGGCCAGAGTATCTCCGGCAGAGAGTTAGGAGCGCCAAAGAAGAAAGCATGGTGACCAAGCAGATAGGATGTGCCAGCGTAACCCTCGTGCATGTGCTTGGTCAAAAGTCGCTCGATGCTTTTCTTTTCTTCATCGCTTAGCGTCATGTTTCCCGGTGACAGGAGTGGCTGTTCCTCTTCGAGATAAACAAGCTCAATGTTTCTCCAGTTGAGTAGCGAAAGGGTCTGGCGAAAATGTTCTTCATCCTGATAAAAATCAGTGTCGGGAAACTGATCTTCCTCAGTCCTGATTATTTCATCAATTTGACCATTCGCGAGAAGCCGGAAATTCTGAAGAGCCTTTTCGTTGATGACGTAGCAGACAAGATAGACTTTCCTGTAACTATTGACAACTCTAACGTCTTCGTCACTGTTGCCGATGAACTCAAAAATGAACTGCGAACCAGTTCCTATGTAATCGTCGAGGATCACAAGGGCGCGGTTCGTGAACCTGTCGGGATTTTCTGCTGTTTCCCGTGTCAATAAGTCAAAGGTCTTGAAATCAATAGCGGGGATGAGGTTTGATTTCCTATAGATGAAGGACACCACGTCACCGCTTTTGCAAGTGAACTCTCGGCTGAAATCAACATCATGAAAGGTTTTGACGTCAAAATGGCTCTCGGCAAGCCTCTCTACTAATTTCTGGTGGAGGAACTGAGTTTCCCGCCTAACCCTTGGCTGAGTGTGGTATTCGATATTCTCCAGCAACAACAATGCAGCGGCCCGATCTTCATCTTCGAAACCAGTAAGCCATTTCCTAATCGCCTCTAAAGGCACAACTGGTTCATTGAAGCGCTCAAATACTGCTTGGATGGCATCGCCGAACGAAAGATCTCGGATCATCTCAGTGTGTACCTCCCTCAATAGTATTTTCGTCTCTACCAACCGTTGAAACGAAATACCCTCTGGCCCAAAAGTGCTGTCCCGTAAAATTCCGCTTACGTCCGCTAAACGTTCTTGCAATCTGGATGGCACTCTTGCCCTTGATAAAGCCGACCACCTGTGCAACGGAATATTTCGGAGGCATCGACACCAGCATGTGAATGTGGTCCAGCATGAGGTGCCCCTCCAATATCCTGCTCTCTTTTTGCACAGCAAGTTCCCTTGAAATGGCTCCCAAATGTCTTCTAAGTTCTCCGTACAGAACCTTTCTCCGGTATTTCGGAATCCACACGACGTGGTACTTGCATTCCCAGACCGTGTGACTTAAATGTTGAAACTCGTACATCGGATGCCTCCCTTTTTATGAACTTTGAGCGTTTCAGAAAGGGGAGGCTCTGATATACTCCCGGAAATGTCAAACTCTTGGGGTCCACCGGCAGAGCCGGTGGTTTACTCGTTATTATTATACTGTGACTATTGGGCCATAACAAGGAAGGTACATCAGGGGATAACAGTACTTCGTGTAGTGTCTCCATAAGAGCTTTACATGGGTTGTCGTAGCACGGGCTTGATCGTGTCACCTCTCTTGGCATCGGCGATCGCCTTATTGACGTCGCTGAAGTCATAAAACCTCACAAGCCGGTCAAAGGGAAACCGCCCGGCCTTATTGAGAAGTTACGAAAAACGAAGCCATCACTCCGAATAGTAAAGGGAATAACACTGTCATAAGGATACTTGTTGTCATGAGACTTCTCCTACCCCCCAAGAATTAGGAGCGCATGATAAGATCACAGTCGCGATGGCTAGTTGCTGAATGATTAAAAGCCGCTACCGTCCGAGGGATCCGTATCACTTGTTGGGTCAAAGATCCGTGATTATTTCATGTCTTAAGACCAGAGGGTCCATGTGGTGGATTTTATAAAACGGATCATTTCCTTTGCTCAGCAGTTAGTTGTATTAGAAGCGTCTCCCAAGTCGACGGGGAGGTAGCGGGGTAATGCAGCAAGAGCCTTTAAACCTTGTTGAGTTCCAGAGGAAATTTGCGACTGAAGCAGCGTGTGTGGAACACCTGTGCAAGCTTCGATGGCCAGGGGGTTATCATTGTCCCCGATGTGGTCACGGTTCTTACTGCTTTCACAGCACACGCAGGCTTTATCAGTGCAGTAAGTGCAAGTATCAGGTCTCGGTGACCGCGGGGACGATCTTCCACAAGACGCGGACCCCTTTGGTCAACTGGTTCTGGATGAATTTCATGATGGCCCGTCAGAAAAGCGGTCGGTCGATGCTCACTTGCCAGCGGATGCTAGGGATCAAGACGGACAAGACTGTTTGGACCATGGGCCACAAGATTCGCAAGGCCATGGCGGATAGGGATTCCCAGTTTCAACTGGCTGGTTGGTGGAAATGGACGATGCGTTTATCGGGCCGAAAAAACCAGGACCACCGGGTCGAGGGGCCATGGAGGATTTGACATCCAGGCGAGTCGAGGGATGATCCAAATATACGGATCTTGCAGCAATTTCAGGTATGGAGGAGCGAAATGGTTCCAGGCAATCTGGTGAAAAAGTTCGAGCATATGATCGTTATCTCGCTGATGTTGATGATGGGCCTTGTGGTCTCGCTTGCCACACTAGAACTCGGTTGGATTCTGATAAAGGACATCATAAACCCGCCCAGATTCCTTTTGGAAGTCGAAGAATTACTCGACTTATTTGGACTTTTCTTGCTCGTGCTTATCGGAGTAGAGCTTTTTGAGACAATCCAAACTTACTATATGGAAAGAGTCATTCGGGTGGAAGTTGTGGTTAGCGTGGCCATTATCGCCATTTCACGCAAGGTGATCATTTTGGATTACAAGACGCTTTCAAGCTTTACATTCTTGGATGTGGGAGGGGTAATACTGGCTCTCGCCATTGCGTACTACCTGATCAAGAAGGCTGGTTATAGCAATTCTGCACCACCAAAGACAGAGCGATGACCGAGATATGAACGATCTTCGGTCGTACAGACGGCCAATACCGGCCGACTTGCTCACCGTCATGGAAGAGGAACGATGTGCCAAGGCCCTCACGTACGAAGAGACCACCCTGTGGAATGCCATTGAACTCTGCCTTTCCTCCCCCGGGGTGAAGGACAGCAACAACAAGGAACGTCACAAGCAAGGGTTTGCCCACGTACTCAAATGGTTTGGTCCGGACTTTCTCATAAAGGATCTGTGGATACCTCAGATAAGAGAATATCAGGCGAGGTCAACAGCCTCCTTCGAGTTGGACCGCAAATTTGATCCATTCAATCTTGGGGCATCCATTGGTCCCTGGACCAAGTTTAGAGCCTTCGATAGTCAGCGTCCCCCGACCAAAACGTTGGATAGCCTCGATATCTTCAGGAGTAGATGACCTGTCAGCCTTTTCTCCACCGATTCGCTGTCCCACTTCAGGAGAAAAAATAAATCTGCGGGGGTTGTCCGGCCCTGCTTCGGCTGCATAGCGACGAGCAGAACAGGCAGAAGGTTCATCAGCCAGATGCCAACCTTCGATCTCTCTGGCATTAGGGACAAAGTGGAGTGGCGGTGTGAGGCGAGCTAGATTCTCGTCACGTCCGTATTCCCGTATCACGATCTCCCATCCCACCGGGGTCGGATCGAGGATGAACTCGAAACGCGAGCCGAAGGATCGCCGGAATGTTTCACTCGCCACAACCTCACCTGAAAAAGTCGCCCGGAAGCATGGATAGCGCAACCGCCGACAGAATTCCGGCCACGGCATCCGTTTTACCTGCCCCTGTGTTCCGTCGATACTGCCCACGACATCACCGTTTTCAATCCGCAGCCAGTATTCTCCGCAATGGGATATGGCAAGACCATTTCCGGGTTTCGATCCCGGCCCATTAATCGCCAGAACCCATTCAGTTCCCGGTGGGAAACCGTCGAGGGATGGCCGGCAGTGCATTCCGTCTCCCATCTGGATAACTAGCCCCGAGTCGAGAAGACCGCCGAGCAGAGTTTCCAGCGCCAGAACATCCATAGTCGGTGGCTGACCGCGATGGTGACGAAGAATCCGTGCTCTGACCACAAGCGGGGCGTCTTTCGCCACTGAAAGGAATGGCCCTCTCCAATCGCAGGAGCAGGCACCGGCTGGAAAAGGGATCGTGCACAAGCCCAGCCCCAGGAACAGGTACAGAACCTTAATTCGTCTCATTTCAGGGACGACCGTGACCTTCCAAATAGACATGGGATTGCCCCTCCAGATCATTGGCGATGCAGGAGATCAGGGAATTGGACGAGGACTGGGCTTTTTCGAGCGTATCATGGTACCGCCTTGCAAGGATTGGCCTCAGCCCCTTCTCGCGTCCCGCCCGTGCGGCCTCGTACCCAGCCCGAAGTCGGTGGGCTATGAACAGGTGGAGAAACGAGGCGATGGGTGTGTCGGGGTATCTGGTGAGCCACTGATCAGCGAAATTTGCCTCATCAAGCGGTCCTTCGCTCATTCCCTCCCATTCAGCCAGGAGCGGCACAGCAGATGCAAAGGCTCTTGCATCTCTTCGGGTTTTCTCGCCTAGGAGAGTGGCTATCTGCTCTTCCAGGTTGCGTCGCCTCACATCCACCGCACCCTCTGCATCTGATGGAACATTCTGGAGCCAAAGATGGGATTTGGGGGATATGGCTTCAAGATACGCCTTAACGCAGTCTTGTCCGTCCTTAGGATAACTGGACAGGTCCAATTCCTTTGCCGGGCGAAAGCCGAAAAGCACGACCGCCGAGATTGAGGTGGATTCAGTTGGTTCTGCGCCGATGGCCCGAAACCGAGTGTAGCCCAACTCCATGCCGAGTATCGCGCAGAGCAACAAAACTATGACGGCTTTCGTGTTCTTTCTCCTCCGTTCCTTTTCACTTGAATCACTCGCGTTACAACCATAAAGCTCAACGGCGCTGCCTGTCAGCATCCAGTGGAGACACTTGCTGGGCTTCAGAATCACTCCATCGCCGTCGCCCCACGACCCCCAAAGGAAACAACAACAATAGAAACCACGTTGACAGCAAAAGCTCACCCAAATCTTTCTTGCCACCAAACGCCCAAATAGCCCACGCGCAGGAGATCACCAGTAGGAGGTAGATGGGTGACATGAGCTTCCAATAGGGGACCTTCGGATGTCTCCACGGTGCGGTTGCGATGATGAGCAACCCTGCAAGGGCAACCAATAGCAGACCAGCAACGCCTTCAATGAACCTTCCTTGTGCCAACCACATGACTGACAGGAGGAGAACCCACAGGAATCCTCCACTCCATCCGCCGATCCATCCGGCTTTTTCGCCCAACCTGTTTGCCATTACCGTTCCTGAGTATCGAACTTGCAGCCCCAGTTCTTTCAATATGATTTGCCCCTAATACCCATCGCAGCTTCCTCACAAGTTGTCCACCGGTCTCCACAATTTCGAACAACGAACGGCTTAATTGGAGCCAGCCTACTTGTTTTGTCAATCCTGCCTTTGGTTGGCCTCTTAGCTTGCTATCAGCAACGAGGAATTGAGAAAGGCCATCAATTTGATGAGCTTCGAGCACGGACAGACAGAGATTTGGTTGTCAGGGAAAAAATGAGAATCCGGCGAGGTCGGCCTAGGATTCATTCAAATAAAAATGCAGGGATAAAGTAACTGAGTTGATTCACACCTGCCAGAAAATCAGTCGCAGCAGTCAACAGGGGAATACGCGACTGGGTTAAGGTTTGAGCACATGAAGAAAGACCAGTCCTCCCTGCAGCAAGACGAACCCCAGGTGGATGAGCATAACTCCCAGGATTCCGATCACATAGCGATAGAACCTCCCGGCCATTAAAAACAATTGCTCATAATTCACCGTTGCCAGCAGCCGATTGGACCCATCTCTCCACCGAGAGAACCGAAGGGACTCCATCCTCTATGGTGGGAAACCCTCCCGAAGATATTGAGAAGTTACACAGTGGCGACAAGACCGGGGATGGCCTTGGATTAAGGTAATGCCTTCATGCCGAACAGGAATCGCATGACGTTGAACCGACGAATTGCGAACTCATACAAGGTTATGATGACCGGAAATGAAATTGCGACGATGATGATCCATTTGAGCAAATCTGGAATTTTCCACTGTGTAACAAAATAACCGACGCTCAATAAAACTGTTTGATGCAGAATGTAGAATGGCAGCACGGCTTCGTTCGCATACGATAGAATCGGTTTGCTTCGCCCGAAATGCTTGAATCCAAAACCAAGGAACGCTAGAATCCAGCACCACGAGCTGATACCGAAAATTCCGAAAACTTCTACATATCCTACCGTCCCGTACGAGGGATAGACCGGTTTGCCCCATAACATGAACAACGCTACCCAACACAGTACGCCTGCCACAAGCGAAACCCAGCGCAATCGCTGGATAGATCTTTGTAAATCATCATGCGACACAACCGTGAAGCCATAGATAAAGAAAAAGATGTAAATGGGAAGGGGCCAGCCGCCCCAGTCACGTCCCCCGATCTCGGAATGTGGGTCAAGATTCACAAGTAGAAACCCAACCGGCAGAGCGAGCGAGTAAATTACGCCAGGCAATGCGAGAAAATCACCAAGCCCTTGCAAAACCGTTTTACCAGAACCATCGCGCAGCCAACGAAAAAGTGGATAAAATAGCAAACTGAACGCAAACAGGATGAGCAAGTACCAGAGGTGTAAACCCATCCATGCAAAGTTTCCGCCGAATCCGTACCAACCCTCGAAATAGTGCGGAATGAAATCAAAGAACGAGCCGCTGAATTGATGATGCGTGATACGCTCTAAATAGACTTGAAGAACCACGTGCGAAAAAACGCCGACGCAGAACGGCACGAGCAGTCGCCGAATCTTACTGTCGATGAATTTGCTCGCGCCACGAGAACCTAGCGCGTAGAATAAGCTAGCGCCCGAGATAAGGAAAATCAGCGGCATTAGCCAGTTACCGAGAAATGTCGTCCACACTTGCGATGCGACGTAGGTCGTCGGATTCTTGACGTGCCAACCGCTCGTATCGAAAAATCGACCGCTGTGAAAAACAAAAATGGCAAAAATAGCGTACACGCGCAGCCAGTCGAGATCGTTACGCCGCAGATTTGTTTTCATCTGTAGAGACTGGTTCCTAACTGCCTTTTCTTCATCTCCCCATATCCTTACCATCCTCATTCACCGCCGCCTTCAGCAGCGGTGAGTAGCTCCAGGTCACCACTCTCCGGGCATCAGGGACTATTTGTTCGCCGGTCTGGGGATTGCGTCCACGGCGGGCGTGTTTTGTGTTAACGGTCCATTTTCCGAATCCAGAGATCATTACGTCTTCTCCGGCAATTAGGCTTGATTTCATGACAAGAGGCGTTCGGTGATACGAACCCCGGCAGGTCAGCTACTTTCAACAACACGGGGTCAGCACCGATTATCTACTGGTTCATGCGGTAGGCGTCTTGTCTTCACGGGCCAATGACACGAAGTGATCATTTGCCTCTAAATTGTATTTTACACTAAATCTTCATGTGAAGAATATGATCAAATGCACAAGATATTTTGCTCAAGTAGGATGATGCGGTTCCAAATAGTTTTCTTGCTGGATTGTCTCAAGTGATCCCCCCATTAGTTACTCCGGCAAAGCCGGCGCTGGTTTCATTTCAACACAGAAGCGGGCGCAAAGTTGGCCCCGGCAAAAGATTGCCGGCCTGGTTCGCCGATGCCCAAGAAAGCGGGGGCAAGAACGGGGGTATGTCCTCGTCCATTTTTCCCAGAGCAGCTATCCCCTGCCAGGATAAAAGAATCTGTCTACAATATGCAAGATTACATTTGACTCATGCGTGATTACTTATAATTAGGTTTACAAATTGATGAGAATAGTTTATTATTACAAGAGTATTCCAGTCTGTACATCGCTCAACGATTGTGCGGTTGCGCCCTATTAAACAAGAGATCTCGGCTTAGCCATGATGATGGGCCGAAGCTGATATCGTCTTGCTCTTGTCCCTCGCTGGAGGCTGTTCATGCAGAGCTTACCAGGGTTCTTTTTCTAGCTTCTTTCGTTGTGTGTGGCTCTCCTTTATTGGCACTATCCCAGGGCATTCAGCAGACCCCCTACAGCGCATCCGATGCGGTAAGGAGAGGCTGGTCTTCAGTCTCCCCTGATTTGACTCCGTCTAACCCACTGGGATTGCCTGGGAGTTCCGTAACTGGACCGAGGGGTAGTGATAGCATTTCAATTTCCAGCGGCATGTTTCAGGGTCTCTTACCGAATGTTCCCAATCTTCAACTTGGATACAATTATACCTTTGGGCCTAAATTCAGGGCTGGGAGTGCTTCCGTTGACTACATGCTTCCTTTCAAGCTTGGAGCTGGCTCCACAATCTATGGGGAAGCGCATGGAGAATTCCAAAGTTTGTCGATTGCCCAACCCGGGTCCCCAAACAACTGTATGGAACTTTGTTTTGGCGGCGGATATCGCAGGATGTTCGGCGGTGACACCATGATCGGGTTACATGGCTTTTACGACAAAACGAGGCTTTCGGGCAATTGGTATTCATCTGGAAGCGCAGGTGTTGAGATGTCTGCTATGGTTGCAGGCCATGATGCCATTGATCTGAATTGCAATTGGTACGGGCAGGCATTTGACGCTTCATTGCTCAGCAACAGTCTCGGTTTCAACGCTGGAACCAGCCAAGTCGGCTTCGGTAATTCAAACTACGATTTTCAAGCCGGTTATTCCCATGAATTATATGAGGGCGGACCTGACCTCCGATTGAGTGTCACTGGTTATAAGTTTGATACCAGTTCCAACGTATACGGCTATTACGGAGGCGCTGAACTCAAGTCCCGAGATGGTGTTTTCCTCCTGAAATATGATGTCGGTTATGACAACACGAGTCAGACCTTCCAGTCAGTCTCGGCTTTCATAAATACAGGCTTTCAACTGGAGAACCTGATAGCTGGCAAGAGTCCGTTCCTCATGCCAAAGCCGGTGTTCCAAAGTCCGAGGAACGTGACACAACACACCGAAGCAAAGGTGAACAGGAATTTTCGACATAACACTCAGGCGGCCATCTTAGCACATCTCTCGGAAACGCCATCAACATGTACCAACTGCCAGACTGTCACTGTTGTAAACAACCGGTCGAGTTCAGTGACGCTCTATCTTGGGATCAACAACGGGGTCTGGGGCAATTATACACTAGCGGATTTCCCAGGCTTTCAAACCGATCTGCAATGCAATCTGTCCGGCTTTGTATTGTCTATGACCTTACAGTCCGGTGCGTCCATCCCTATCTGTTTTTGTACGGCCACCAAGGGTGCAATTAGTATCGCACTTAGCCCGGACATGTGCCCATGGGGCGACTGCCCGCAGACCCTTGGGGAATTCACCTTCATTGGCGCCGACAGTAAAGATACGCTAGATATCAGCTTAGTCAATGGGTTCATGTACCCAATGTCGATTACCTCATGGGCTACCACCAAAGGTAGTACAGTAGCTGAGGTAACTCAAGCAACGGGCAATCAGAATCAACTTAATGTCTATCCTCTTTCTTGCGATGTCTGTACCGCGGCCGTTGGACCTCCAACCTGGGCACAATGTCAGCAACCCCCCTTCGATCAAAGCCAATGCAAGCCACAAGATCCAAGCAAACCTCCAAACTGGGGGCTTCCACCATGTCATACGGGCTATCCCATGGGTGCTAACTACACGGTGAATATTAATTAAATTTGCGTGAGAATTGGGAGGTAGGTTGTTATAAACCGGCGATGCTTGAGGAACAGATGCAATGCAACTGCGGGCGCGCCTTTTGCCTTGTGACCAAACATGCCGGTCCACTGAAGAATTTGGCAAGAATGCAAGCATGTTCGGTGACGAGAGAATGGAAGCGGCGTGATTGAGAATCTTGGATTAGATGATCCCCGCATGTTGTGAAATGCTTTTGAGGCCTGTTGGTTTTATCACATCTTTATCACACACTGAGAGATCAGCGGGGACCAAAAAGGCCTGCGAGGAATCGAATGGGTTTGAAATCGTTGGGGTTTACGGATAGGTCTTCGTTATTATTAGCAGCTATACTGCCTTCGGGATGGAGTGATCCTTTTGTAAAAGAACAGTTATTTCCTTCGAGGGTAGGGTAGGGAGCGTTTCCCCGGATCAGTGCAGAAGTTAACCTGATATTGCCGTTAAATAGAGCGGTTTGCGATTATATGCGGGTTGATATGATTACATATTTTTATAAAAACCGGGTCTACGATGCGGCCTAAATTCAGCCATAAGTAATTCTCTCTCTCGTGAACTCACATCCGCTACCCTAAGGACCCAGACAGTGGCCTCACAGTTTGTTGCCCCTTGGCATAATTGCCCGCTCCATAGAGGAAATTTGTACGAACGCCGGAGACCAAATGTGGCGCAAGAAACTCTCAAGATTTAAGCTTGTTCCCCCCACTCAGATACTGGTTTCCTCACCAGTCCCCACATAGGTGGACAACCGCGAACGGGGACGATTTTCTCCCTCACCCCAAATCCATATTTTCCATAAAAATCGAGATTTTTCGGATTGGAACTCTCCAGGTAGACAGCAACACGCTCTTCGTCTGCCTTCTGAAGAATCGGTCTCAGCAGTTCTCCCCCCAGCCCTTTTCCCTGATGATCTGGATGCACTCCCAGGACCAGGATGTACCAATGAGACTGCCGTGGGCGTATCTTATCGAACTGATGAAAAACATGGAGCCATTGTTCCATTACACGCAAGGGCGTAAAAGATAGCGATTTCAATATAAGTTTGGTTAGCACCACCATCAAGTGAAAAAAGGGAGGCGGATACTCTTCTGGTGGAGCCGCGCCTATCACCCCGGCGTACTTCTTATTTCCTATCTCGGCACTCCATGTTTTCGATGATAATTCCAGGAGGAACTCCACTGCTCTGGAAAGCCGTTTGGCTCGGGATTCCTCATTCGGCAAAAGGAATTGAGTCAAGGGGTCGTGATAAAATGCTGCCGTCAAAGTCTCGATACGTGGATTGCTCATTTGTCTGTCACCGATCGGAAACGACATTGACTGCCTCTCAGGTTACATTCAAAACCAATATGGGGAGAATATCAAACTTCGGCTCACCTCTTCTTGACTATTTCTATCCTGGTGGGTATAAAACCGCTTATCTTTTCAGTAATTTTGAATTTCAATGATAGTCAGGAGGTTTTTTCATGACCTAAGAGGAACTCATCTCTGAAATCGCCAAAAAAGCCAATGTCAAGAAGAAACTAGCCAAAATTACCCTGACACCTGTCATCGGAGCTATACACTAGACCCTCAAGTAAGAAGGCGAAATCAGGGTCGATTAGCTCGGTACGTTCAAGTTTGTTGAAAGAAATATAAGAACGAGGGTTAACCCGCGAACCGGAGCAAGGGTCACGATCCCTGCCTTAAAGGTCCCTATCTTCAGAGCAGCCAAGGTGTTGAAAGACGCCGTGAAGGGAACTAGAAAATTACGAACGAAGCAGAAGGAATGAAATTACAAGGATTATTGGTATGATTCATCGGATCTTGCCCACTTCTTAAGCGAAGAAATTGAAGTGCCTCTTCGGAAAGCTGAGGAGATATTAGACAAGCTGTTCTGGCTTAGACTGGAATGACAACAGATATAAGTGGAACTCCTCAGATGACAGTGAACGAATACCTCTTTGCAAGACTGTATCAAGGAAAGCGGTGAGGTACTATCGCTTTTGGCTTAAAGAGATCACCAAGGAGACAGGCCCAATGAGAACTCGCAATCAGCTACTGGTTTTCGCAGCATTGGCAACACTCATAACCTTCGCTGCCGGTTTTAGCAGCGCCCAGCAGACCACCGGTGTGCCCGGTTCGCCCTCATCAACCACAACGATTGACGGGAAGTATCTCCCATCCCCGCCACCGAAGTTTGGCGGTGAGATCAACCTAAACGCCACCCAGTCCAAGCCGTGGTGGCCGCCCCGTGTGGTACCACCCAAGGGAGCCCCAAATGTGCTACTAATCATGACTGACGATGTCGGTTTTGGCGCTCCAAGCACTTTTGGAGGGGTCATTCCGACTCCGGCGCTCGACCGGATAGCCAACACCGGGTTGCGCTACACCAACTTCCATTCCACGGCGCTGTGCTCGCCCACGCGAGCGGCGCTACTCACTGGCCGTAATCACCACTCGGTGGGCTTCGGTGTGGTTTCCGAAATGTCTACGGGCTTCCCTGGATACAACAGCATCATCGGCAAGGACAGCGCGAGCATTGGCCGGATTCTTTTGGACAATGGCTACCGTACGTCGTGGTTCGGCAAAGATCATAACGTTCCGGACTGGTGCGCGAGTCAGGCCGGTCCGTTCGATCAGTGGCCGATCGGCATGGGCTTCGAGTACTTCTATGGCTTCGTCGGCGGTGACGCCAGCCAATGGCAGCCAAACCTGTTCCGCAACACTACGGCTATATATCCGTATGTCGGAAATCCAGGCTGGAACCTGACCACGGCCATGGCCGATGACGCCATTCACTGGATGAAGCAGTTGAACGACATTGATCCCTCGATGCCGTTCTTCGTCCACTACACTCCTGGAGGCACACATGCACCGCACCACCCGACACCGGAGTGGATCAAGAAGATCAGTGACATGCACCTGTTTGACAATGGCTGGAACGCTCTACGCGATCAGATCTTCGCCAACCAGAAGAAGCTCGGGGTGATCCCACAGGACGCCAAGCTGACTCCCTGGCCGGATGAGTTGGTTAGGCACTGGGACTCGTTAACGGCCGAGGAGAGGAAGCTCTTCATCCGACAGGCCGAGGTATATGCGGCCTACCTGGCGTACACCGACCACGAGATCGGCCGCGTGATCCAGGCCGTCGAGGACATGGGTAAGCTCGATAACACGCTGATCATATACATCAGCGGCGACAATGGCCATAGCGCGGAAGGATCACCAAACGGCACACCCAACGAGGTGCTGCAATTCAACGGGGTCGAACTGCCGGTCGCCGAGCAGATGAAGTGGTACGACGCCTGGGGCACAGACCAGACCTATCCTCATCACGCTGTTCCATGGGCCTGGGCGTTTGATACACCGTTCAAATGGGTCAAGCAGATCCCAGCCTATTTCGGCGGCACTCGCCAGGGCATGGCAATCTCGTGGCCGAAGGTCATCAAGGACAAGGGGGGCCTCCGCTGGCAGTTCCACCACGTGATTGACATTATGCCTACAATCCTTGAGGTCACCGGCATTCCTTCGCCCGTCATGGTTGACGGTGTCGCGCAGAAGCCGATCGAGGGCGTGAGCATGGCCTACACATTTGACAAAGCCAACGCGAATGCGCCGACTGCTCACAGGAGCCAGTACTTCGAGATGATGGGCGTGAGGGGGCTGTACCACGATGGCTGGATGCTGAGCACTGTCCCAATTCGGCCGCCCTGGCAGTTGATGGGAACAGCCATTCAGGATCCCGCCAACGGCTTCCAATGGGAGCTGTATGACATCAGCAAGGACTGGACGCAGAACGACAATGTGGCTGCTTCTAACCCCGCTAAGCTGAAGGAAATGCAGGAACTGCTCTGGGTGGAAATGGCTAAGTATCATGTCCTACCACTGGATGCAGCGGTGTTCACACGGTTGGTTGCTCCGCGTCCCAGCTCCACAGTTGGTCGGAAGGTATTTGTGTACTCCGGCGAGACGGTGACCGGCATCCCTCATGGAGACGCTCTCAGCCTGCTCAACACCTCATACACGATCACTGCCGAGGTCGAAATTCCGCAGGGTGGCGCCGAGGGCATGATCAATACGAACGGCGGACGATTCGGCGGATATGGTCTCTATCTGCTAAAAAACAAGCCGGTTTTCATTTGGAACCTACTCAATCTCAAGCGGGTTCGGTGGGAGGGAAAGGGCTCCCTTTCACCCGGCAAACACTCTATCGAGTTCGACTTCAAGTACGATGGCTTGGGCTTCTCCACTCTGGCCTTCAATAATATCAGTGGTATCGGCCGCGGAGGCGTCGGCGTGCTGAAGGTCGACGGCGATGTCGTAGCCACTGAGAAGATGGAGCACACAGTACCGGTCATCCTCCAGTGGGACGACACCTTCGACATCGGCGAGGACACCGGAACGCCTGTGGATGACCGGGACTACCAGGTACCCTTTAAATTTAGCGGTAAGATTGAGAAGCTCACGATCGCTGTTGATGCGCCGAAGCTATCGCCGGAAGACGAAAAGCGGCTCATGGAAGCCGCGCAGCGTGCGGCCGATCGGCGATAGTGCTTGGGAGAGGAGTCGGGTGGCCCCATTCCGGGATTGCCCATTCCTCCTAGCCTCTTGAGAAACAATCGCCTTGGCTCTTTCAATCTTTCGTTTCTTTTGATGCTGTTTTGCAAGGATTAGCGCCTTACGTCAAGGTTATAGGCGTTTTGCTATCATCGCGGATCCATAGAGTTTCTATTAGAGGATTAAATTTAAGCAGGGAATCCTATGGAATTCGACTGCATCCGGGCAATCATTTTGGGCGGTGACATTACAATATAGACGCTTTTGCCAAAATTTAGGCGAGATAAAAATCCCGAGCATGCCGTAAACTCGTATAGAGTGACTTGGAGGAAACTCTATTCGTACACGAAAGCATTGGGACATCTTGACGGCACGAAACGCCATTCCCACGAATAAGTCTGCAATCCGTTTGGAGTTCCCCGACCATTCAAATTCATCTTCAAATCACAGGGCTTTTTAGGATCCAAGCCTCTGCCGTAAATCTCATCCATTCACCGACCTGACTTCTCCTTCCAACCGGCCTTGAAACGCCCCGAGACAGAAACCTTGAGCCTTTCGTACGATACCGCGCCGGCGGGCCCTGTAATGGTTTGAGTGAACTTGCTGAATACCAGGAAGTGATCTCGATCCGTCGAGGCCGGTCGCTTGGGGTGTTTGATCTCAGAAATACAGTTTCCCGAACTCCAGCCCACTTTCTGATCGGTGTTGGGGCTTGATGGAATAACAGAGGCTTTGTGACTTGACATTTCTGGCTCGGGAATAGTTTCCGGATTTATTGCACAAAGTCTGCGCCCCACCCTGACGGTTAAAAAAAATACTCCACGAGAAAAGGAATGTGATATATAAGGCCCACAAAATGGACATACGGTAACGATTACAGAACCCTCCGTACCATCAAGGGACGGATCATGCCTACTCTATCGGTTCCGCATCGTGGTCGAGGCGTTCAAATTCCTTTTTCACATGTCCGAGGAACTGGATTGCCGGCCTTACGAGCAGGGGCTTGCAAGACTAAGGCTGCCCGCCAATTATGGAACCGAATTCGGAAATCCTCCGAGGTCAAACCATCAAGGTTTCGAGAAAAGCGGCTGGATTGACCTATGGTCGGATAGGATGAGGTCTCCAAAGGTATTTGGCTGGGGATCTGCTATCACCGGAAGGGAACAAAGATGGCAAACCGAAAGAGCAAAGGAAAAAGACTGGAGGATGACCTTCGTGAAAAAATGACCCTTATATCCGAGGGGTGTCGTCTTCGCGGTATAAACACGATTGATTTCGTGGCCCGATGTATCGACGCCCACCGAATGGGTCTTTCATTTCCCTCGTTATTCCCTGACGATCCGGTCGAACGGGATCGATTCCTCAAGGCTCTGCAGTCCGCGATTCAGGAGAGCAAGCAGCGGAAGGGATCAGAACATGGGAGGGAGACCGCATAGCGGCTTCATGGTTCAAAGGACTTTTTTCAGGATGCAGTTGGACTTGATCCCCTTTAGAAAGATCTCCACACAACTATTCCTGAAGCGGCCAGAGGTCTCCTTCAGAAAGGCAGGCATCCCTCGTTTCTTGTACAGCAGATCGGATGTGAAAGAAAATGACCGCGAAACAAAAGCCCATGACCCTCAAGAAGCTCCGCACCTTGGTTGAAAGTTGTCTGACGGAGGAATTCACTTTGGCATTTTTCCTGCCGGACGCAGAAACTAGATCTCCGACCTGGAAGGTGAATTTAACAAAAAATGTCGCTTTTTCAAAATTTGGGCGGCAAAAATATGTTGAGGTTTTTCGAAAAACCCGGTCTAGACCGGGGCACTGTCGGGCCCTGACCCTAAACAATCCTCCTCCCATTTTAGTTTGCACCAGCATTCCTGTTGAGTGTTGAGCACTGTCTGTGAATCCAGAGAGTTACCTTCAAGCCATTCCCTTGTGTCCATTATTCATTCTCCCGTTCCCTCTCCATTTCCTCTCGGTTCCTTTTGCTTTGAAGAGCATCCACTTCGTCCTTGCCCCGTGATCCTGCTTTCCAATTGTTCACGATACTACGCGCTAACACTATGAAACCACCCACCCCCGCCACAAGCACGGCAAGAATTATGATGATGTTGTAATTCATATCAAATCTCCTATTGTTCAATGCATTACATTACCCCCATCTCTGCCTTCTCCATGCCTTGCTCAACAATCTTTTACCAGTTTTGTTTTTTCCCATGACCGTATCATTATGAACGGCATCCAAGACTTTTGAGATGTGGAATATCCGTGACCGCCATCCCTTAGCGAGAGTATAATACGATAAAGAAATTTGCGGTTGAAACGGTGGGGGCGGCCGAATCCCAGAACCAAGAACCCCCGAAAAATTTACTCACGATTTACTGACGCCATTTTTAGGGGTAGGTTCTAATAATTACAATAAATTATTGACTGGGGCGGGAGGATTCTAACCTCACGTGGCCTACAGCCCGCCGGTGAGCCGATGGCCGAATGATTTTCCGTCATGGGTGCCGTCTCTTTGGGCTTTATACATATATGAAGCTATTTCAGGTTGCTCATTAATTCCTGCAGGTTGACAATTGCAAAGCCGGAGGCCAGATCGCTGATTCCGTATGGTATTACCAGCATATCACGATGAATAAGCGCGCCGCAGGAATATACCACGTTGGGTACGTAGCCGCTTCGTTCTTCCTCGATAGGACTCATAAGAGGTTCTTTTAATCGCGCCACTACTTTTGAAGGGTCGTTCAAATCCAGAAGGACAGCTCCCATGCAGTATTTCCTCATCGGCCCAACGCCGTGAGTAAGCAGCAGCCATCCTTCTTCTGTCAACAGCGGGGAGCCGCAGTTTCCAATCTGCATGAATTCCCAGTCGTATTTTGGCTCAATTATCCGTTTTGCATTGTCCCAGCAATGTATTGAATCGGATTTCAGGAGAAAGAGATTCTCGCCGTCGATTCGTCCGATTACCGCATACTGGCCGTCGATTCGCTTTGGGAAAAAAGCCATTCCTTTATTTTTCGCGAATTTGCCCCACATCATACGCACCACGGCATAGTCTTGTGGTAAAACTTCCAGAACCTGCGGCACAATCTCCCGGCCGTTGTACGCGGTGTATGTTCCGTAAAACCTTATTGTCCCGTCTTCCTCTTCGAACCGGACCAGCCTCATATCTTCCATCCCCTGCGATTCCGTGCTGCTTATTGGAAAAAGCACCATATCTTCCAGGTTGAAAGACCGGTTGACGCGGATTTCATACTCAGACTCGGCCATCATTTTGAGCAACCCCGATATTCTGTTGAATGCTTCCTGGTCTTCACATTTTGGAGCAAGGCGTTCGATTGTTCGTTCGAGCATGGCAAAAGAAAACGTATCAGGCAGTTCGGACAATATCGCTTCCGTAAATTGATTCTTCATGGCCAACTTGTTAATTTCTTTTTGAGCAGTGGCCTTTTTAAATTTGCGGTTTTTTTCCCTTTTAAAAGCTCGAACCTGCAGAGTGGCGGGATTAATTTTGATATCGCCTTTCTCGTCGATTGAGCCTCTCCGAAAAGCAATAGAGGAAAGGTGGCCTTCGCCGACCGCTCTCAAACTCATTATAAATGCAAGTGAGCCGTCCGGCACATTGGACTGGTCATAAGCCGGAACCATCGATGGATTGAACAGCGCCGCTGATTCAAAAGCATATTCCATTGAAAAATAGGCGCCAATCAGCATTCGGACATCGCGGTCATTTTCATCGCCAAGGCCGACGTTCTCGGCAGCCATTTCATAGTTTTCAATCAGAATCTCCTTTAGGCCCGGACTGGCAGGCGAGAATTGCTTGAGGAGGTCCTTTAGAAGCCCGGAGATGTTATCCGGTGATAATCGTTTGACTCGCTTGATTATTTTTTTCGCTCGTTCCTCGCCGGGCCAGAAAAATCGGATTATCGTTCTTCCCGAGTCAGGCATAAGCCGGATCGGCAGCCGCCTTAGATTGATAGATTCTTTAGTCATTTGGTACGCCTACTTATATCAAAATGTAAATCTCCTGTCGCAAACAGCAGGATTTTCAAACTTGTCTCAATGGTTATTCCACCACGGCTTCCGCCGATTTACACTCATTGATTTTTAGCCCCTGCAAGGCCGAAAGTTGTGATGGATTGGTCGAGTCGAGCGGATTGAAATTCCTGATCGCCTGTGGCCTCTTGTTCATGCAATACAATCGGCCGATTATCCTCGTATGGCTGCCTGAATGATAAGAGATAATGAGAGGAAAACGGATCCAATAATGATGGCCAGCGAA